>ENA-UOOD01001135-UOOD01001135.1-human-gut-metagenome-genome-assembly--contig:-CS67-NODE-1135-length-28396-cov-13.443209_pt1 | contig 28396 bp, 29 predicted proteins | sample MGYA00242464_ERZ724011 | MGnify/ENA metagenome assembly ERZ724011 | reverse complement strand
GGGCGGAAGCCCGGAGCCCGTCCGGGAGGCGTCAGCCGGTCCCGGACAGAACCCTTGGCGCCCAGGGCCAAAGGCCCGGCGGCGCCATCAACCCTCACGCCCGTAAGGGCGTGTCAACCTTCGGGAATACTGGAAAGCACCGCCCAATCCCCGGTCCCAATCCCGATCCCGACCGCGCCGAAAGGCGCCTGAACCCTCAAGCCCCATAGGGGCGTGTTAATGTCCATAAAAGAGGTGTTTCCATGAAACAGAATCTTGCACTATTAAGCGGCCCCATCGCCTTTGGCGCTGCTGCCTTTCTTCTTACCGGCACCTTCCAGCAGTCTTCTGCCCTGGCTCTTTCCTGCGCCCTCTGGATGGCGCTGTGGTGGATATTCCGGCCCGTTTCCATTTACGTCACCGCCTTTATCCCTATTATCGTGAATTCCCTTTTCAACCTTATTCCCATGAATCACGTGATCAGCCAGTATTTCTCGGAGATTGCAGTGCTCCTTCTGGGCAGCGACCTCATCTGCCTGACCTGGACCACCACGGGACTGGACAAACGAATTTCCGTAAGAGCCCTCTGCTCCATAGGCACCTCCATGAAGAGCCAGATCTTTGTATGGTTCCTGGCTTCCACGGCTCTCTCCGTTTTCCTCCCCAACGTGGTGGTGGCCGCTATTTTCTGTCCCATTGCCGTGGCCATGCTCCATTTCACCGGAGAAAAGGATATAAGCACCAGCCAAACCGCCATTCCCATCATCCTTGCCATCGGCTGGGGCAGCGGCATCGGCGGCTTCGGCTCCCCCATCGGCTCCTCCGCCAACCTGGTGGCCGTTTCCTATCTGGAAAAACTGACAGGCCACGAATTCATGTATTTCGACTGGGTCATCCGTTTCCTGCCTGTGCTCATCCTCATTTTCCTCATGAACCTTCTTTTCCTTCTTTTCCTGCCCTGTCCGGTCAAATCCCTGCCCGGCACGAAGGGCTATTTCCGCTCCATGTACAAATCCTTCGGTCCCATGAAACGGGGCGAGCGCATAGGCCTCATTCTCTTCACCGCCGCCACCCTGCTCTCCTTCCTCCGTCCCCTCTTTGCGCCATACCTCCCTGCCATGAAGCCGGCCTACGTATTTCTCTTCCTGGGCATGCTCATGTTCTTCCTGAAAGATGAAAAAGGAAATCCCATGCTCACCTGGAAATACGCTGAAAGCCACGCCATGTGGGGCATGATCGCCCTTTTTGCCAGCGGTCTGGCTCTGGGGAAACTGGTCATTGAAACTGGCGCCATCAAGGAGCTCTCCCTCCTCATCGCCGCCCTTCACCTCTCCCCGGGCCTTCCGGTAATGGCCATGGCCTGCCTCTTCGCCTGCTTCATGTCGGAAATTTCCAGCAACACCGCCTCCGCCTCCATTTCCATTCCCGTGGTCATCGGCATAACCTCCTCCCTCTCCTTGAATCCCATCCCCTACATCCTGGGCACCATCGCCGCCGCCAACTGCGCCTACATCCTCCCCATTTCCACCAGGGCCATCCCCATAGGCTACGGCCTCTCCGCCTCCGCCCAGATCCGATACGGTACAGTGCTCTCCCTTCTTACGGTGATCCTTATCACCCTCCTATGCACCGCCTTCATGGCTTTCGTGCCCCTCTTCAGCGAACTGTAAATTAAAAAGGGCTGTGAAAAAATGGAAATCATTTCTTCACAGCCCTTTTGGTATGTCTTATTGTGTCAATGACAGTAAGCCACTCGCCTCATCGTCATCTCGAGCGGAGCTGCCTGTCGGTCGTAGAGCAAAGGGTTTTGAGCGCCAGGGAGACTCTGATTCGAGAGATCTCCTGCTGCTATGCTGCATGTACCATGGGGCCTAAAATTTCTCCACTCCCCTCCCACCATCAAATGATAGGAGAGAAGAATGGTATCCATGTCATTCATGCATTTCTTCACAGCCTTTTTGGTATTTATGAAATGCTATGCTTCTTCTCCAGCATCAGGAGTGCCTTCTTCATGGGAAGACCGCCGCCGTAGCCGGTGAGGGACCCGTCGGCGCCGATGACACGGTGACAGGGGATGATAATGAAAAGGGGATTGGCATTGTTGGCCATGCCTACGGCGCGGTAAGCCTTCGGATGGCCGATGGCCTCGGCGATATCCCTGTAACTTCTCGTTTCCCCATAGGGAATCTCCCGGAGCGCCGCCCACACCTTCTCCTGAAAAGCAGTGCCCTGGGTACGGCAGGGAAAGTCAAAAGTCTTCCTTCGGCCCTGGAAATACTCATCCAGCTCCCGAAACACCGTCAGCGCCAGCCCGAAGGGCGCCTCCCCCTTCGTCCCCTCCTCCGCCATCCGAAGAGAAATCACCCCGTCTTTCTCATAGGAAAGCTCCATATTTCCAAAAGGGGAATGGTAAATGGCTGTCTTCATGATTTCCTTCCTTTCTTCTACCTGCATAAAAAGTATGATGAGGTTTCGCTGATTCCAGTATATCATGGAAAATCACAGAAAAGAGTCAAAACAGCTTAAGGGAAAAATGGGAGCCGGCCGGCGAAATCCCATTCATTTAATGTTATAATGCTATTTGATAATGCTATTTGCTTCCTATGCGCCGCAGACCTGCCGGAGCAGCAGGTCCGATTATGAAACCTGCAAGACCGGGCACCCTATCATTTGATTCAAAAGAGTTTTAGTAAAATCTGCATGAGTAAAAAGGAACAAACAAATCATTGGAAAGGAGAGATTGCTATGAAAAAAATACTCATACTCAATGGCGGCCCCCGGATGCACAACAACACCGCCAAACTCCTGGCATCTGCCGGGGAGGGGACTGTTTCTGCCGGAGCCAGCACCGAGACTGTCGATTTATATAAACTGAACTTTACCGACTGCCGCAGCTGTCTGGCCTGTAAGAATAAAAAGATGGCCGTCCCCTGGAAATGCTATTGGAGGGACGGCTTGACGGAAACGCTGCAGAAAGTCTATGAAGCAGATGCCATCATCATCGGTTCGCCCATTTTCTTCGGGGAGCCAACGGGCGTGGTCCGTTCCTTTATGGTCCGCTCGACCTTCCCGGCCCTATCCTACGATGATTATCAAAGCACCTTTCCGGGAAAAATCGATGTCGCCGTGATCCTTACCATGAATGCAGACCAGAACTACTACGATAAGCACTATAAATCGCACATGGAAGAATACTTCCAGCCCTTTCATTACCTGAACGGAAAAACGGAAATCCTGACTTCCTTCGATACCCTGCAGGTGCCGGATTACAGCCGTTACCGCATGGCATCATGGGATGAAGCAAAAAAGAAAGCCCATCACGCCGAGCAATTCCCGAAAGACCTGCAGGCGGCCTTTGAGCTTGGCAGGAGACTGGCCAGTCGTCAGTAACTATCTGGTTATGAAAGGAATAAAGGCAGGAAATTTAAATATAGGATATAATGGCTTATTTTATACTTTCCCCTATTTCCTTCTATTTTTACTGAAACGCTTCCTCACTCACCAAAAGGAGCCGCCCCATGACAATGCACGGGCATGAGATTGCAAAGGACAAAATCAAAATACTATTATCTGCCATGGCACTACGAGGTGCGTAGGCCTGAAGAAGCGCATAAACTGGGAATTATAGAAACAAATGCGCAAGAAAAGAACACCTGTTTTACTGTCAAGCTAAAGATATAGTGACCGATTGGAAGAAGACAACTACATTTGTATATGCTGAACAACGCAGGTAAAACTTTGCAAATCATGAAAGAAAAAAGAGCTTTTTGGGGCGCTTTTGTTATGAAGTGAATTTACATTCAGATATAGGAAAACTTGCTCGCAGGAAAGGGTACGGCAAGGGAGATGGTCCGTGGTGGGAGTTCCCGCCCGGGCTTTTTTGCTTTCTGAAATTTACATAGTTCCCATGGTATAATAAAGTATATTGTAAATATGGGGAAAAGGGGAGACTTTTTCCGATAAAATGGACGAGTGGCTTCGCGAAGGAAAAATCACCGAATGATAGACCATAGTAAAGGGCGGAGGAACCGGGTATGCAGGATAAGGTGACTTCGCTGATCACAAAGATAAAACTTGATGCTTCAACGGAAGCATATACTTTTCATGATGAGGAAGTCTGTCCGACCTACAATGAATGTCATGCGCCGGATTCTGGAGCACTACTTCATACGGCTTTGCGGGTACGATAGCGCCGCAATGAGTACGAAGGTGCTGGAAGCTGTAAAGAAAAAGATGAATGAGGAATCTAGTGGCATGGTGTCAGATTACACGAAAAGTCGGATAAGGTTGTCCACGGCACTTGGCCCACGAAATAGATTACATATGGAGGGCGAGCAAGCTTAATGAAGATATTTGATAATGTCACGAACATCGTTCGAGACGACATGGAAAAAACGATAAAGCGGAATAGCAAGGTTTCCGTGGCAGCGGCTTGCTTTTCTATGTATGCCTATAGTGAATTGAAGAAGCAGCTCGAAAGCATTGATGAGTTCCGCTTCATCTTCACATCGCCGACCTTTGTAACAGAGAAAACGAAAAAGCAAAAGCGCGAGTTTTACATTCCTCGGCTCACTCGTGAGCAGAGTCTTTACGGCACGGAATTTGAAATCAAGCTGCGTAATGAAATGACGCAGAAGGCAATCGCAAAAGAGTGCGCCGACTGGATCAGGAGAAAGGCCACATTTAAATCAAATACAACCGGCGAGAACATGGCGGGATTCATGGTTACCGACTCCGGAACTGAAAAAACAGCCTACATGCCTTTGAACGGATTCACGACGGTAGATATTGGATGCGAACGTGGCAACAATAGCTACAATATGGTGAACAGCCTCGAGACTCCATTCGCGGCGCAGTACTTGCAGGTCTTCGATTCTCTTTGGAACGATAAAGAAAAGCTGCAGGACGTCACTGATGTTGTTCTGGAAAACATTACGACTGCTTATAACGAGAATTCTCCTGAATTGATTTATTTCATCACGCTCTACAACGTATTCAGTGAGTTTCTGGAGGATGTATCTGAGGACGTACTGCCTAACGAAGCGACAGGTTTTAAGAACAGCAAAATCTGGGATATGCTCTACGACTTCCAGAAAGATGCAGCGCTTGCCATTATCAACAAACTCGAAAAGTACAACGGCTGCATTCTGGCCGACAGTGTTGGTCTTGGTAAAACCTTCACGGCTCTCGCTGTCATTAAATACTATGAAAACAGAAATAAATCTGTCCTTGTACTTTGTCCGAAGAAGCTGGCAGAAAACTGGAATACATATAAAGATAACTACGTCAACAATCCCATCGCTGCAGACAGACTCCGCTACGATGTTCTTTTCCATACCGATCTTTCGCGCGATCATGGTATATCAAACGGGCTTGATCTCGACCGGCTCAACTGGGGAAACTATGATCTTGTAGTTATTGACGAGTCACATAACTTCCGAAACGGCGGAGAACTTTCCGGCGAGGACCAGAAGGAAAACCGCTATCTAAAACTTCTGAATAAAGTTGTGCGCGCTGGAGTGAAGACGAAAGTACTCATGCTGTCAGCAACTCCAGTCAATAATCGGTTTAACGACCTCAAGAATCAACTTGCTCTCGCATATGAAGGAACGCCGGAGCTGATTGATGAGAAGCTGAATACATCAAAGTCGATCGACGAGATATTCCGCCAGGCCCAGACCGCATTCAACGCTTGGAGCAAGCTCCCAGCTGAGGAACGGACAACGGATAACCTGCTGCGCCGACTGGACTTTGATTTTTTTGAAGTGCTCGACTCTGTAACCATTGCACGGTCACGAAAGCATATCGAGAAATACTACAACACGGAGAAGATCGGCAAGTTCCCGGAACGGCGCAAACCAATCTCACTTAGGCCGAGCCTGACGGATCTTCCGAGCGCCATCAACTACAACGAGATATACGAACATCTCTCTCAGCTTCAGCTGGAGATTTACACGCCTTCTGCCTATATCTTTCCGAGCAAGATGCAGAAATATATTGATCTGACACACCACAAGGGAAACAATCTGACGCAGTCTGGACGGGAAGAAGGTATCCGCAGGCTGATGAGCGTCAATCTTCTTAAGCGGCTGGAAAGCTCGGTCTCATCCTTCCGGCTTACACTGGAACGCATCCGCAACCTCATTATGGAGACAATCGAAGGAATCACTCAGTACGAGAAATGCGGAGAAGCCGACATCGACATGTATGAATCTGATTCCGACGACTTCGACATGGAGGACCAGAACACCGACTACTTCACTGTCGGACGTAAAGTGAAGATTGACCTTGCTGATATGGATTACAAGAGCTGGAAGGACGTGCTGCAAAAGGATGCGGATACGCTCGAACTTCTGATTCTCATGATTGCGGATATTACGCCGGAACATGACACGAAGCTGCAGGAGCTCTACAAGCTCATCTCACAGAAAATCGAGAATCCGATCAACCCTGGCAATAAGAAGGTTCTGATTTTCACAGCATTCTCTGATACAGCGGAGTATCTGTACGACAATGTCAGCCGGTATGTTATGGAAAAGTACAGCCTGAATACCGGCATGATCAGCGGAACAGTTGATGGGAAGACGACTCTGAAGAATTTCAAAGCTACGTTTAACAACATTCTGACCTGCTTCTCGCCGGTTTCCAAGGACTGAGACATCCTTATGCCGGAGAGCAAGAAGGACATCGACATCCTGATCGCGACCGACTGCATCTCCGAAGGCCAGAACTTGCAGGACTGTGACTACTGCGTCAACTACGACATTCACTGGAATCCCGTGCGTATTATCCAGCGGTTCGGACGTATCGACCGTATCGGCAGCAGGAACAAGCAGATCCAGCTCGTGAACTTCTGGCCGGATCTGACGCTTGACGAGTACATTAATCTGAAAGCCCGTGTTGAAACAAGGATGAAAATATCCGTTCTGACTTCTACTGGTGACGACAATCCTATCAGCCCGGAAGAAAAAGGAGACCTGGAATATCGCCGCGAACAGCTTAAGAAGTTGCAGACCGAAGTGGTGGATCTGGAAGACATGTCCGGCGGTATATCCATCATGGATCTCGGTCTTAATGAATTCAGACTTGATCTTCTCGAATACATCAAAACGCACCCGGATCTCGACCACATGCCATTCGGTCTGCATTCCGTGGTAAAGAAGACGGAAGACCTGCCAGAAGGAGTGCTTTTCGTACTGAAGAATCGCAACAACGGTGTGAACATTGACAGTCTGAATCGCATTCACCCGTTCTACATGGTCTATATCAGTCTGGAAGGTGAAATCGTCTGCGACTATCTGAATCCGAAGAAGCTGCTTGATGATATGAGGCTGCTGTGCCGTGGAAAAGCTGAACCGATTGCGGAGGTCTACACAAGGTTTAATAAAGAAACTGACGATGGCAGGAATATGAGCGGAATGTCAGCGCTGCTTTCCGATGCCATCAATTCAATCATAGATACGAAGGAAGAAAGCGACATCGACAGCTTGTTTAAGAGCGGCGGCACATCCGCCCTGCTCTCGGAAGTAAAAGGCATCGACGACTTCGAGCTGGTGACCTTCCTCGTGGTAATGTAAAGGAGGAGCCTATGCTGGGATTGCCAAAATCTACGGAGTTTAACAAGCGAATTCCGAAACAGAAATTCTACGAAAATCTGACCGTCAGCCCAACACTCAAGCGAAGCTTTGTCGACCAGATACGGATTATTTACTGGGCGAATAAAATCGCGTCGTCAACTCTCAATCTGGCAGAAGGAAAAGCCGTAACAGAGATTGAGGTGTTTCTGATTCGCCTGAACCAGGACACGCTTGACGAGAATGTGCTGAAGCAGATCGACCGGGAGATACCGTATCATATCCTGTTTGTACTGGAGTATGACGGGAAATACAGAGCAGTGCTCGGCTACAAAGAAGCTGCTGGCAGTGGTAAGGCAGCATTTAAGGTGGATCGTTATTATCAGACGGACTGGATGCCTGAAAACGAACTGCCAGTATATCTGGACGGGCTGAACATGGACGCGGTCTATGAGAACTTCGTGCGCCAAATCGCCGGGGACGCATTGCAGACCGCCAAGCCGCAGGAGTCGCTCAAGGAATCCGTCGAACGTGACGACCGTCGCGAGGATTTGAAAAAACAAATTGCTAAGCTGCAGGCAAAGATCCGGAAGGAAAAGCAGCTCAACCGGCAGATGGAAATGAATGCGGAGCTGAAAAGGCTCAGAAAGGAGCTAAATACTTTAGTATGAATAAAATGAGTCTCTCTGAGATGATTACATATTCGACAGTACTTATTCGATGTGAGTATGCAAACGGGACATCAGGAAGTGGCACAGGCTTTATTGTCAATTTATGTCCTGATGCGGAGAAACATACTTGCGTTCCGGTATTGATAACAAATAATCATGTTGTAGAGAACAGCATAAAAACGGTATTTGAATTTTGCAGAGCAAATGATGAAGGAGAGCCTTTAGATACGGAATCCTTCAGTATCACATATGAGGGAAACAACTGGATTCATCATCCAGATCCAGACGTCGATTTAAGATGTCTCTTGCTTGCCGAGGTACTTAGAACTTTGGAGAAGAGAAATATAAAAATATTTTATATTCCATTGGAAACCTGGCTTATTCCGAATGACGAAAAACTTTCGGAACTATCGGCAATGGAGGATGTAGTTATGGTCGGATATCCAATTGGGTTATCTGACCAATACAATCATAAACCAGTCATCCGCCGTGGAATAACTTCAAGTCATCCACGAAAAGATTATCAAGGAAAGAAAGAAACCCTGCTTGATGTGGCATGTTATCCCGGATCAAGCGGATCTCCTGTCTTCATATTGAATCAGGGAGCATTTCCGACTAAAGAGGGAATTTCGGTCGGAAACAGAGTTATGTTGCTCGGGGTTTTATATGGTGGTCATCAGTTTAATACCCAGGGCGTTTTACAGTTTACTAATTTACCAAATGTTCCTAAGCCGGTGGTTCAACTGCCGATTAATCTTGGAATAATGATAAAGGCAGAAAGAATACTTGAATTTGAAAAACTTTTCGTAAATAAGGAGAAAAACAATGGATAAGATGAGAATGGAATCCGAAGACATACAGCAGGAGAACGTCAAGAAGATCGCCGCGATGTTCCCGAACTGTGTCACGGAGGCACGGGATGAAAAAGGGCATTTGAAGAAGGCTATCAATTTTGATCTGCTTAAACAGATGCTGTCCGATGCAGTGACTGAAGGGGACGAAGCATACGAATTCACATGGGTTGGTAAGAAAGCATCTATTGTGGAAGCTAACCGTCCTATCCGCAAAACCCTGCGTCCGTGCAAGGCAGACAGCGTCAACTGGGACACGACAGAGAATCTCTATATCGAGGGTGACAACCTTGAAGTTTTGAAACTCCTGCAGGAAAGCTATCTCGGCAAGGTGAAGATGATTTATATCGATCCTCCCTATAACACAGGCAACGACTTCATCTACAATGACGACTTCAAGATGAGCAGTGAGGATTACGCGGATGAGTCCGGAGAGGTGGACGCGGAAGGCAACCGCATGTTCAAGAACACCGACTCCAACGGTCGCTTTCACTCCGACTGGTGTTCGATGATTTATTCACGGTTGATGTTGGCGAGAAATTTGCTGAGCGAAGATGGCGTCATTTTTATTTCAATAGATGAAAAGGAAAGTGCAAACCTTCGGAAAATCGGCGATGAGGTATTCGGAGAATCTAATTAAGTGTCAAATATTATTTGGCAATCAAGAACTTCTATTTCAAATGACTATGAAGTCTCATTAAATCACAATCATACCCTGATTTATTCGAAGAACCGAACATCTCTTGTTTTTGGTGGTGACCCTATCGATTCATCAGAATATGTTAATCCAGACAATGATCCACGCGGACCTTGGAAGTTAGTTCCATTAGACGCAAACCATGCTGGTGGGGATACTATCTATCCAGTTACTAATCCAAAAACGGGTGTTGATTATTTACCTCCCAATGGAAGAATATGGTGTTACAACAGAACAACCATGGAACAGCTAATTGCAGATAGACGAATTAAGTTTGGCCTTAATGATGATTCTGCTCCAAAACGTAAACTATATCTTAGAGAGCGCTTAGAAAAAGGAGATAAAAAAACTCCGAGTTCAATTCTTCTTGATGCCGGCACTACTAAAGATGGAACTTCTGAAATCATGAATTTGTTCGATGGCCAAAAGCTTTTTGACTATCCTAAGTCGGTCGATTTTATAAAGCGGCTGATTCAATATGGTGCGCCATCTGGTGGTTTGGTTATGGATTTTTTTGCCGGATCAGGAACTACCGCTCAGGCAGCAATGGAGTATGCTTCTGAAAATGGCGTCAACATTAGATACATAATGGTTCAGCTTCCAGAAGACCTTGATCGGTCTTCGAAAATGGCTTCTTCATCTGCAAAGAAAACTTTAGACAATGCAATAGCATTTCTTGATTCCTTGAAAAAGCCGCATCTTATCACTGAATTATCCAAACAACGCATCTGCCGCGCCGCAAAGAAGATTCACGAGGATAATCCCGACGCAACGTTTGACGACGGTTTTCGTGTCCTGAAGCTCGACGATACAAACATGAATGATGTTTACTATGCGGCAGGGGATTATTCTCAGGATCTTGTTTCAATGCTGGAGTCTAACGTGAAGCCTGACCGAACCGATCTTGATCTTTTATTTGGCTGCCTGCTTGATTGGGGACTTCCTCTGTCACTTCCTTATACTTCGGAAGCAATTGACGGCTGCATAGTGCATACCTATAACGATGGGGATCTGATTGCATGCTTTGATGAGAACGTGCCGGAGTCGGTTATCAAGACCATTGCCAAACGTCAGCCGCTTCGTGCCGTGTTCCGTGACTCCAGCTTCGCCAGCAGCCCGGAAAAGATCAATGTCGGCGAGATTTTCAAGCTGCTTGCGCCGGATACAAGAGTCAAGGTCATTTAAGGAGGTGGCAGAATGAAGCTGCAATTCAAGCATCAAAAGTTTCAGGCTGACGCCGCCAAAGCCGTCGTGGATGTTTTTGCCGGGCAGCCATACCTCACGCCCACCTACATGATGGACAGAGGAACCGGAATCTATCAGCCCGGCCTGAACGAGGACGATGACTTCACGGGCTGGTCGAACGCAAAGATCGTGCCGGAACTGTCCGACGGACAGATACTTGAGCATATCCGTAAGATTCAGCGTGACGGGCAGATCGAGCCGTCCCAGTCGCTCGAGGGCAAATACAACCTGACCATCGAGATGGAGACCGGCGTCGGAAAAACCTATACCTACATCAAGACCATGTACGAGCTGAACAAAGCTTACGGTTGGACTAAGTTCATCGTGGTCGTGCCGTCTATCGCCATCCGTGAGGGCGTTTACAAGTCGTTTCAGGTGACGCAGGATCACTTTGCCGAGGAATACGGGAAGAAGATACGCTTTTTCATCTACAACTCCTCTCAGCTTACTGAGATAGACCGTTTTGCCTCGGACAGCTCCATCAATGTGATGATTATCAACTCGCAGGCGTTTAACGCCCGCGGAAAGGATGCGCGACGCATTTACATGAAGCTCGACGAGTTCCGTTCCCGCCGCCCGATCGATATCATCGCCAAGACGAATCCGGTTCTGATTATCGACGAGCCGCAGTCTGTCGAAGGCAAGCAGACAAAGGAACGCCTGAAGGAATTCCATCCGCTTCTGACGCTGCGTTATTCTGCCACACCGAGGGAATACTACAACCTGATTTATCGTCTTGATGCGATGGACGCCTACAACAAGAAGCTCGTCAAGAAGATCGCCGTCAAGGGCATCACGGAAAGCGGGACGACAGCTACTGATGGCTTCGTTTATCTGGAAGGACTGAACCTTTCCAAATCAGCTCCGACGGCAACCATACAGTTTGACTGCAAGCGCGCATCCGGAATCAAGCCGATGAGCGCTACCGTGACGGAGGGCTACAACCTCTTTGACCATTCCGGCGAGCTGCCTGAGTACCGGGACGGCTTCGTGGTCAAGCGCATCGACGGCAGAGATGATTCCATCGAATTCATCAATGGCATCAAGCTTTACGCCGGAGACGTGATCGGCAAGGTGGACGAGAATCAGCTGCGCCGTATCCAGATACGAGAAACCATCCTCTCCCATATCGAGCGTGAAAGGGAGCTGTTCAATAAGGGTATAAAGGTTCTGTCCCTGTTCTTCATCGACGAGGTAGATCACTATCGTGTATACGATAAGAACGGACAGCCTCAGAACGGTATCTTTGCCGACATGTTCGAGCAGGAATATGCCGACGTGGTCGGAAATCTGCAGCGGGAATTCGGCGACGACGAGTACATGCAGTACCTTGCGTCCATCCCGGTAGAGAAAACGCATGCTGGCTACTTCTCCATCGACAAGAAGGGCCGCATGATCAACAGCAAGGTCGGCAGGAAGAAAACGACCTCCGACGATATCGACGCATACGACCTGATCATGAAGAACAAGGAGCTGCTGCTTGACCGTGATCCGAAGCGTTCGCCCGTGCGGTTCATCTTCTCGCATTCTGCGCTGCGCGAAGGCTGGGATAATCCGAACGTGTTCCAGATATGCACACTCAAATCATCATCAAGCGAGATACGCAAGCGGCAGGAAGTCGGGCGAGGCATGCGTCTTTGCGTCAACCAGGACGGCGAACGCATGGACGCGGGAGTTCTCGGAAACGATGTGCAGAACGTCAACGTGTTGACCGTAATTGCGTCTGAAAGTTACGAGAGCTTCGCCAAGGGACTCCAGTCCGAGATTGCCGAGGATATCGCAGACCGTCCTCGTGCCGTTACGAGAGACCTGTTCCTGAACCGTGTTGTCACGGACGATCACGGCAACGAGATGGTTATCGATTCCGATACGGCGTCGGCAATCATGTACGAAATGACCGTGAACCGCTATGTTGACCGCAAAGGCGTTCTCACAGACAAGTACTATGAGGACAAGGCAAACGGCGAGCTCAAGATGGCCGAGGAGGTCAAAGGTTTTGAAGCCGCCGTCGTGGACATCATCGATTCTATCTACGATCCAAAGGCAATGAAGCCTGAGAATGCCCGCAGCAACAACGTGGAACTGCAAGTCGACGAAGAGAAGCTTAACAGCAAGGAGTTCAAAGCACTCTGGTCGCGGATCAACGCAAAGTCCGTCTACGTGGTAGATTTCGATACGGACGAGCTTGTTCGCAAATCTATCGCAGTACTCGACAGCAGGCTGCGCGTGGCGAAGATCTACTTCAAAGTCGAATCCGGCTCGATGGTTGAAATACAGTCCAAGGAGCAGCTGCGGTCCGGCGCGGCGTTTGTCCGGGAATCGTCTTCTACATTCGGCATCAAGCAGGCCATAGTCGCCAGCAAGAGCGTCACATATGACCTTGTTGGAAGAATCGTTGAATCCACCGGGCTTACCCGGAAGGCTGTCATTCAGATCCTCACCGGCATTAATAAGGCTACGTTCGACCAGTTCAAATACAATCCGGAGGAGTTTATCCTCAAGGCGTCGCAACTAATTAACGACGAGAAGGCTACGGCAATCATCGAGCACATCACCTACAGCGTGATGGACGACCGCTACGGTACGGACGTCTTCACCGAGCCTACCATCAAGGGCAAGCTCGGCACGAACGCCATGAAGGCAAAGAAGCACCTGTACGACCACATTGTCTACGATTCGACGAACGAGCGCGACTTCGCCACAGAGCTTGATACAAACACGGATGTGGCGGTCTACGTAAAGCTGCCAGATGGATTCTACATCTCCACTCCGGTCGGCCACTACAATCCTGACTGGGCGATTGCCTTCTATGAAGGAAGCGTCAAGCACATCTACTTCGTTGCGGAGACGAAAGGATCCATGTCTTCGATGCAGCTACGGCTGATTGAGGAGTCGAAGATCCACTGCGCCCGAGAGCACTTCAAGGCAATCTCCAGCGACAATGTTGTCTACGACGTAGTAGACAGCTATAAATCACTAATGGAAAAGGTAATGAAGTGAGGGGCTTGATATGGCAGCGCATGGAAAGAATATACAGTTGTATTTGATGGACGGAAATGCTAGTGGACGTATTAAGTTAAGTGCTCTCTTGTTAACTGGACCGGTGTGGCATACAAGCTCCCTCGGATTGAGCTGAATAAGTGCAAGGATCGTGCGGACCTTAAGCAGAGCGGCGTGTACTTCCTTTTCGGAAAATCTGATGAAACAGAAAAGCAGGAGGACATGCTGTTCACGAGTCCATCTTATGCAGCAATGTTTGTTATCGGCAAGAGCGCTAATGGACTTACAAGTTGGAAGGATGAACACGGAAAGACACTCAAGTCTCTCGAATCTTCCGACAGCGTCGATTAAACCCTTCAACGATAGCCATACCTTTTAACGATTGCAGATTGGAGGCGTCACTTTTGACTACAGCAGCCACAGCAGCAAATCAATACAGAGCCACAGACGCGATCCTGTACTATGCCCTGAAACGCAGAAAAGCCCAGAAACAGCATGGTTTCAGGGCTAAAAGCACATACGGGCATTGTATCAAACAGGAGGAACTGAATGGGGTTATTCCGAAAGTTTGTAAACAATACAAGAAAGCCTGAAGGACTCCTTGGATCAATCATGATTTGGGGGATGAATGTAGGACATGCCAGAATGGCGAAATGGGGGATGAACCATCAGAGAGATCTGGTTGAGTGGATAGTTTTTCTGCTATAATAGCAGAAAAAATTCACCCCAAAAAAATTTCGGCAATAGGGAAAACCTACTTTACTACCATTTTTACTACTACAATGGGGTAAATTATGCCGTTTTTTTGCAAAATTTTATACTGATTGATGTGGACGTGTGAAGCTTGCAAATCCGCAATAAATCGGCATATTTCGGCATAGAAGGGAGTTTCGTGTCCATGATCAAAATTCTTTTCATCTGCCACGGCAATATCTGCCGTTCTCCCATGGCGGAAATGATAATGAAGGACATGGTACGCCAAAGGGGGCTGGACGGGAAATATGAAATTTCTTCCATGGCCGCCACCACTGAAGAAGTGGGCCATGATATCTATCCCCCTGCCCAAAGGACTCTTGCCGCCCACCATATTCCCTTTGCGAAGAGAAGGGCGGCTCTCATGACCAGGAAGTATTATGAAGAGGCGGACTATGTGATCGCCATGGATGAGGAGAACCTGGATGACCTGTCCCGTCTCACCCAGGGGGATCCGGAGAAAAAAATCTCCCGCCTTCTTGACTGGGCAGGAGAAGCAAGAGATGTGGCGGACCCCTGGTATACGGGAAATTTTGAGAAAACCTATGAGGATATAGAAAAGGGCTGCCGGGCGGTACTGGAGAAGCTTTCCTAAAAATGGGTGCATAAAAAGAGGCCATGAGAAATGGGTATCCTTTCTCACAGCCTCTTTTTCATGCCATGCAAAAACTCCTGATTCGTCCCATGCTGATGCGCGGTAGGGCTCAGGCGTTCAGCTTCGATGAATCGGCCAGGAGCAGCCGCCTAAGCGGAATATCTGTGTCGTCAAGGAAGAACTGGTATAGCCATAGTTGCCACCAGGATGTCTGGCAGGTCATCTTCAGGAGTTCTTTGTGAAGTTTTGACGCGTCGGAGAGTTCTGATTCATATGAGGAAGTTCTTCCTGTCTCCCGCCTGTCCCTTGATAAGGTATGTGCACGTAACAGGCAGGGAGGCCGGCGCCTCTTCCGGGCCCCTCAGTTCTCTCTGTCTATATAATCTCTTTAAAATAAAAAAGTTCTCATGGAAAACAGTGTTTCCTGATGACCGGTCGTTAGCGGCGCCGGTTCCTTTTCTCCACGAGCCGGGATTCTACGCTATCGCCCAGAATGACGACGCCGAAGGAAGGCTACCTGGTGTCTGTCATCTCCTCTGACTGTCTGATTATATCCTGCTCATCTTTCATGTTAAAAACCTGTACTTTCGTACAGGTTTTTTTTCTGTCCATTTTTAGTAAAATAAAAGTAAGGCCGGGATCCTTGCGGAATACCCAGAAAACAGGAAAGATGCGTTTTCTATGAGACAGAATCATTCCGCCTTGACAAAGAAGGTCCTGCCCCTGCTTCTCTGTACCGCCATCCTGTCAGCAGGGGTGGGACTTTCGGCAGAAGCGGCGCAAACGCAGGGGGGGATGCTGTCACGATCGAGAAATGCTGGAACCGCAGCCCATGGGAAATCCGCATTCTCAGCAGGATTGTGCCGGTGCATACGTCGGGCTGCGGCGGCATAATCAGTAAAGAGATTCCCAGAAACAGGAGGTGTCTGGTAATGAAAGAGCCTGACAAAATCAAATGGATGAGGCTTATCAGGGGTATCTTTTTAGGGATCCTGCTGGTCCTGACGATGACTCCGGCGGCCCTGGGGGCCCAGAAAACAGTGCTGGTCCACAATGTAGACGAAATGATGGAATCACTGGCGGACAATACGGAAATCGTTCTGGCACCGGGCGAATACAATCTGTCAAACTGGCAGGAGAAAGAATTTTCAGAGCGGCTGCTTCACTGCTTCGACTACTATGATTCGGCCCCTGCCGGTCTGTATCTGGGCGATGGTTGCACACTGGACATTGCCGGGTTCAAGGATCTCACCATCCGGGGATTGGATACGGAGACCATTACTGCAGAAATTGTTACAGAATTCCCCTATACGCCGGTACTGAAATTCGTCAACTGCCGAAACCTGAAACTGTCCCACCTCCGGATGGGCCATAAACTCAAAAAAGGATTCTGTGACGGCGCCGTGCTGAAACTGGATAGCGTCACTCATATGACCATGGATCATATGGACCTGTACGGATGCGGAACCTATGGGTATGAAGCCCGGTTCTGCAGCAGCATTCTCCTCAGGGACAGTGTAATCCGGGAATGCAGCTACGGTTTGGTGTCCGCCACAGACTGCCAGAACCTGAAATTCCTGCGGACCACCTTCAAAGATATGGAAACGGATCTTCCCCTCTTTGCTCTGATCCGCTCCCGGCTGGAGCTGACCGACTGCACCTTCCGGGATGTACGGGGAGTCATCGACAGCCTCACCATGACTGGCGGCCATATCAGTGAATCATGAAAAGACCTTCCGGTGCATCAGAACTTTTAAAACCTGCTGGCAGGTAAAAAAAGCCTGATGATGTAAGCGGGTCCCTGAAGACCATCATTTACATCATCAGGCTTTTCGGGTGGAGGGCCGGAATGTAAAATACAGGAAAACAGCGGGTCCTCAGACAGTGGAGCAGCTGCATGAATGAGTGCGGATCCCGCTACCGTCCGCAGAGGGCGATCACCAGGGTCACTGCCCCATCTACCAGCAGAGGAACGGCTCCGGTAATGTAGGCGGTGTCATCATCCATGCGATAGTACATCATGTAGGCTGTAAAGGCGATGAGGGAGGCAGCAGCCACAGCGGCCCAGGTGAGACCATAGGCAGCGCCGGCAAGGCCACCTGCTTCATGGAGCACTCCCAGTACCATGATTTCCATAAGTGCCCAGAGAACGAGAAGGATGAGTTCTGTGGTCGGTTTCCGGCCGAAAAGTTTGACAGAACCGGCAAGAAGGATGAAATATACCAGAAGGGCCAGAGCCAGGAGCATGGTCCCTCCTGGCCAGGAGGGCGGCAGGGGAAGGCCGTGAATGCCATGGACCGTCAGGGCGGTGCCGGAAAGGCCAAAGACTGCAAGGCATAGGAAAAGCAGGGCCGAGAGGGCCCCTCCGCTTCTAGCATCGGGCCTGAAGGCCGTGAGCCACCAGCCTGTATAAAACAGGGCGCCAAGGCTCAGAAGAAACTGCCCTGTAATGATTTCTGCATATGCTGTAAGTCCAAACATAGTATCCCTTCTTCTTTGTGAAATCCTTTCTTTTCCTATTGTAGTCTTTTTCAGGAAGAAAGTGAAAAATGCATGTAAAAAAGCCGTGAAAATGGCAGTCATTTTCACGGCTTTTTTATACAGGGTCTTTTATATGCTGTTTTTCGCTGCATTAAAAACGGTCTGGAAGGGCACCTTCTTTTCTTCTGCCCGCTTCTTCACCGATTCATATTCCGGATAGCGCCGTTTTTCGCTGCCCAGAGTGACTTCCTTCACCTGGACCCGGCCGTAGGCGGTATCTACTTCCTTTTCCTCCCGATGAAGGATGGAGCGCATGAGAGGCGCCAGTTCACGGATACCGATGGTGGTGGTTTCGGAAAAGAGGATGTTTTCCATGGTTTCTTTTCTGTCTTCCTTGCAGATCACCGTGAGTTCATAGGCCGGTCTGTTCTTTTTCATGTAGATAGGGGTGAAATGAACGTCCAGGGCGCCGGCATCCATCAGTTTTTTCATGGTATAGCCCAGCACTTCGCCGGAAGCGTCGTCGATATCGCTTTCCAGCTTGACTACCTGGTCTTTTTCCCAGGGCCCTTCTGCTTCATCAATGAGAATGGCCCGGAGGATATTGGTCCGTTCCTTGTAGTCCCGTTTTCCTGCGCCCAGGCCTGTTTTCAAAACGGTAAAGGAGGCAGGCAGCTCATGGGAGGTGGCCAGGGCCGCCGCGATGGCAGCGCCGGTGGGGGTCACGTATTCCCCTTTGGCGTCCATGATTTCCAGAGGCATGTGATAGGCGGTGACAATGTTCAGTGTAGCCGGCACAGGCACCGGAAGTACGCCGTGCTGGCAGCGGACAGTGCCTCTGCCTTCCGAAAGCTTCGGTACAATCACATTTTTGATATGGAGGCTGTCAAAGCACACGGCAGCGGAAATGATATCCACAATGGAGTCGATGGCTCCCACTTCATGAAAATGGACTTCCTCGATGGGAAGGTTGTGTGCTTTAGATTCCGCCTCTGCCACAATGCGGAAAATCTTCTTTGCCAGAGCCCTGGCAGATTCGGTCATGTCCGTGCCGTCAATGACCGCTTCCACATCTTTCAGATGGCGGTGTTCATGATGATGGTGCCCCTCTCCATGGTCATGATGGTGATGGTCTTCATGACAGTGACAGTGGTGCTCTTCTTCCTCGTGATGGTGGCCCTCTTCATGGCAGTGGCAGTGGTGTTCTTCCTCCTCATGATGGTGACCTTCTTCATGGCAGTGGCAGTGGTGCTCTTCCTCTTCGTGATGATGGCCTTCTTCATGGCAGTGGCAGTGATGTTCTTCCTCCTCATGATGATGGCCTTCTTCCTCATGATGGTGATGGTGTTCTTCATGAACCGCTTCCCTTGCTTCCGGCAGGGGACCGTAGAGATAGGCCATGTCGTGGTCATGGTTTTCATGTTCTTTGTCCAGAATCACGTTGAAATCGCAGCAGTCAATGCCTGCTTTCTGCACCCTCCCGATTTCCACCGTAAAGCCTTTGGCGGGAATGGAAGAAATCGCCTTGTCCAGCGCTTTCCGATCTGCGCCCAGGTCCAGCAGGGCTGCCACAAACATATCCCCCGCAATGCCGGAGGATGCTTCCAGATATAATGATTTTCCCATTTACACTTTTCCCCTTTCTGCCAGTCTGTTGATCTGTGTGGCCACATAACCGGCACCGAATCCATTGTCTATATTCACGGTCACTATGCCGTTGGCACAGGAATTAATCATGGTCAGGAGGGCAGAGAGGCCGTGGAAACTGGCGCCATACCCTACTGATGTGGGCACGGCAATCACCGGATTTCTCACCAGGCCGCCGATGACCGAGGCCAGGGCCCCTTCCATACCGGCCACTGCAATGACGCAGCTGGCCTTGCGCACCCGTTCCTCCTGGGACAGGAGCCGGTGGATGCCGCTGACCCCTACGTCATAAATCCGTTCTACATGGCTGCCGAAGTATTCTGCCGTCTGGGCCGCCTCTTCTGCCACCGATATATCGGCGGTACCGCCGGTGCATACAGCAATGCATCCGATATGGTCCTTCTCCTTTTCCTGCTTCAGAATATGGGAAATAGGATCATAGGAAATGGAAGGCAGCACTTTCTTTACCAGTTCATACTGGTGAGGTGAAGCCCGAGTGCCGAAGACTTCTCCTTCCGTTTCGTAAAGTTTCTTAAAAATCTGCCCGATAAAGGCGTCAGACTTACCCTGGCAGTATACCACTTCCGCAAAGCCGGACCGGGCCTTTCTGTCTGTATCCAGCTTGGCAAATCCCATTTCTTCATAGGGCCGGTCTGCCGGATTTTTCCGGAGAAGCGCCTCCGCTTCTTCCGGGCGCAGGGCGCCGGAGGCTACCTTCTGCAGTATGTCTTTCATATCCATGATGAAATCCTTTATATGTACATCAATGACAATAATGGGTGGGACTGGCGGGACGGTAAAGACCGCTGTCGGCTATCCGCTGCCCCTATGACACAGAAAGGCCAATCCCGTAACGCTGACTTCATACTCATCGCCCCATAGGGCGATACCACAACCCTCGGCCCAAAGGGCCGTCAAACCTAAGAACCCTCCGGCTCGAAAGGGCCGGTCCATCTTAAGAATCCGGGCCGCCGAAGGCGACCCTTACAACACTTCGTCCATGCTGCCCATGCGGTAGCCCTGAAGGTCCATGGTGACATAGGCAAAGCCCAGGCTGTGGAAGGTGCGCACCACTTCCTCGTGGATGCGGAAAAGTTTCCACAAATCCTCAGGCAGTACTTCGATGCGGGCCAGATTTCCTTCATGAAGCCGTACCCGGAACTGCTTGAAGCCTTTGGCGAAAAGGAAATCTTCCGCTTTTTCCACCATGGAGAGCTTGTCCTCTGTAATGGTTTCTCCATAGGGGAAACGGGTAGCCATGCAGGCAAAGGACGGTTTGCTCCAGGTGGGAAGACCCGCTTCTTTAGACAGGGCACGGATGTCTGCCTTGTAGAGGCCGGCATGACGGAGAGGGCTCCTGATGCCAAGTTCCCCAAGGGCCTTGAGCCCCGGCCGGTACTGGGACGCATCATTGAGGTTCGTGCCGTCGATGACATAGGCAAAGCCTTCCTTTTCCGCGATTTTCTTCAAGGAACTGAAAAGGAAATGTTTGCAGAGATAGCAGCGGTTCGAAGGATTTTCTGCAAATCCTTCAATGCCGAACTGGTCCATTTTCACCACTTCCTGCCGGATGCCTTCCTTTTTGCAGTATGCTATGGCGTCTGCCACTTCCCTTTCCGGCACGGAAGCCAGGTTCATGGTGACTGCCATGGCCCTGTCCCCCAGCACCTTCCGGGCTTCATGCATGAGATAGGTAGAGTCCACGCCGCCGGAAAAGGCCAGCACCACGCTGCCCAGCTGTTTCAAATATGCTTCCAGATGATCCTGTTTCTTCTGTAATTCTTCTGTTACCATAGGTTTCTCCATTCTTTAGAAATACTGATCCGCAAGACTTCCGGCGCCAGCCGGAAGGAACGAGGGCGGTTTCTATTCATTTCATTATTATACCATCCACAGCCCCTTTGATGACAGTCCATGAAGAAGGAGAGGAAGGCTCCTTCCCCGAACGCAGCAGGAAGGCTATCCTTATTATAAAAGGCTGAAGCCTGCTTCAGGCAAGCCGCAAAGCTATCTTAGTTTCCCCCTTTCCCTTTTTATGGTATAATTTACTTGAGAAATATTATCATAAAAGGAGGACCATCATGGGTACCCTGTTAACTATACTGATTACAGCAGCCATTGCCGGCTGGTTCGGCTACAGCCTCTACCGCATGTGGCGGGGCGCCAGCGGCAGGGACTGCGCCAGCTGCGCTTTAGGCAGCGGTTTTGATTACGCCCTGTACAATGATAAAAAGGCGGCGCCTCCCAAAGCAGAATTCGTCACCGCCGCCGGCCACCACATTATCGTGGATGAAGCAGCCGCCAGGATGCGGAGAGAACGGATCCGGAAAATGATGGAAGGACGGTAAGTCAAAGAGGCAGCGGAGAAGTGTTCCTCATTTCTTCCCTGCCTCTTTTTTTCATGCCCAAAAGAGAGTGTGGAGAAATCTCACGCCTCAAATGGCAGAAACGCCGCCCCATCCCTTCGTCATTTCGACCGAAGCCGGTCAGCCGCCAATAGGAAAGCCTCTTATTGTGCAGGCTAGAGGCCAACTTCGGCTGACTTGGAGACTCTATGCAGAGTCTCCACAGAGTGGAGAAATCTCACTCTCCCATGGTATGCGGCAGGCAGGCTGCCTGTCATCATGGGGCGGTCATAAAAAAGGGCTGTGAAGAAATGATGACCATTTTTTCACAGCCCTTTTTCAAAAGAGAGTATCAGATGAGGATCATGCTGCCTGCTGCCAAAAGGAGGCAGTAGGTGACGCGGTTGAACATTTTCTGGTTGATCATATCGTGAATTTTATTTCCCAGATAGATGGCAATGACCAGAGGAATCACGCCCAGGCCCAGAAGTTCAAAGAATTCCGTATTGTAAAGGCCTTTTTCATAATCATTGAACATGAGTACCAGGTTCAGAATGGTCCACACGGAAGCCACATTGGCGCGGAAGGAATCCTTATCCCGGAAGGTAGCTACCAGGTATACCACCAGCAGGGCACCGCCGGAAGCAAACATGCCATGAATGACGCCGGCCCCCAGAAGAACGGGGATGGCGATCCAGTTCGGCAGGGCGGAAGCGCTCTGTTTGAAAATCAGGCTCTTCAGCGCTGCCCCTACGATAATGGCGCCGTAAAGAGGTACCAGAATCTGGGGATTCACCACGTTGTAAAGGTGAATGCCGATGGCCATGCCCACCAGCATGAAGACCACAATGCGGAGCAGTTCCTTCGGGTTGATGTACTGACGGTTCTGATACATCAGGAGTGCGCACACCAGCCAGCAGATGGCATTAATGACTGCTTTGGCCATATCCGGTCCATAGAGAAGAATGGTTGGCGGAATGGAGAGCATGACTCCTGCAAAGCCGGTCAAGGCCTGCACGATATTGGAAATAAATACGGCCAACATAAAGAGGGCTAATTTAACAAATTCAGGAAGCATCATTAAGTCCATATAAATCACCACATTTCTTAAAATTTCTGTTATCCCGGGGAATGCTTCGTCCGTGGAAACCCCGGCGTTTCTTTTGATGGCACCATTATAACCCCGGTTTTCACGGAAAAAGCCCCTTTTCTCAAACAGTATAAACCTATCTAATTATATCATTGAAAATAGGATTACCCATCACTTAATTAGATTGATAATGATTCTGTCATTCTTTACATAAAATCATAATGATGCGCCAGTATGATTTATCAGCATAATAGATTTCATGGGCCTTCCCGAAACAGCCCCTTCACTTTTCATCATAAAAAAATTGACTCATCCTCTATTTTTCCTCTCCCTTTCCGCCCTGCTATAGAAATTGTTTATATAGAGTGCCAGCTTCTTTGGTACCTCTTGACAAGATTTCAAAATGCCCCGTTTTGTCCCTGCCCGTTTCCTATTCGCCCTGTTTCCTGTATAATACAAATATCATCATTCCATTTACCATGACCGGGAAAGCACCTATGCATTGATAGAGGCCGGTTTCATACCAATGAAATCCGGCAGTCCTTACCAGGCTGCTTCCCGAAAGCGCAGAAGCTGCGCAGAAAGGCGTCCTATGTCTGACAATACCATTCCGTTCCCTCAGGGAAACCGCACTAAAAATGTAAAAGCCGATATGTTTGAAAAATACATGAAAGACGAAGGGCTGAACTTCTTCCGCCGCCAGGAAACCCATGATTCCTACGACACCATCGTTTTCATGACTGCCATTCCCGCCGGAAAGCATCATAAGCTGGTGGCCGCTGTCATCACTGACAACAGCATGTACACCCTCCTCCGGATCCATCTGGGCACCGCCCCCAAGGGCCCCGCCAGAAAGACCTTCCTTGCCTTCCTGAACGACCTCAATGCCCACCACGCCATCGTGAAATATTCCATCGGCTCCGATGAAAATGTATTCCTGGACGTCACCTTCACCACCCGTCCGGAAAACTTCGACCCCGCCACCATCCGTACCACCATGGACATTGTGGTCTACCAGCTCTCCCAGACCTATGACGACATCGCCCGCCGGCTGGATAAGCCGGGAGACGAGACAAACGGATTCTCCCTGTAAAGGGCCGCGCCGCGGCCCCGCGCCCTTTGGGCGCGAAAGGTTCTTAAGATGGACCGGCCCTATGGGCCGGAGGGTTCTTAGGTTTGATGGGCCCTTTAGGGCCCAAGGGTTGTGGTGGCGGCTGACGCCGCAAATTTTAAAGTCCACCTTTGATGATAGCCCCTACAAGACTTACCTTCCCGCCGAACGCAGTCATTCTGAGCCGCAGGCGAAGAATCTTGTCAAGCACCGATAATGACTCTTACTAGTGCACTAGCCCACTAAGAAATACCTTTAGCAGCATTTATACTGGCGCCCAAAGGCGCCACGCCTCCCCAGCGGACAGTGGCAAGCGGACAGCCGACAGCCATTCCCTGCCCCCTGAGCGTCAGCGAACACAACCTTTGAGCGAAGCGAACTCAACCTGCGGCGCCAGCCGCGCCCCCTTCTTTTTGCTATCGGGAATAGCCATCACCACCGCAAGTATCACTCAATCAAGTATCACTCAATACAAAAGGAGCATTTTCATGATTCGTCCTATTGTCAAAGATATCCTCTTCCTCCAGCGGAAAGCGGAGAAGGCCAGCCGGAAAGATGCTTCTGACGGCCGGGACCTTCTGGACACCCTGACCGCCCACAGTGATACCTGCGTAGGCATGGCGGCCAACATGATCGGCAGCACGAAGGCCATCATTGCAGTGAGGGAAGAAGACCATCTCCTTCTCATGTATAATCCGAAAATCATCCTGCACTCCCTTACCAGTTACAAAACAGAGGAAGGATGCCTCTGCCTCTTTGGCCGCCGCCTCTGCCGGCGCTATGACTATATCACAGTCCGCTATGAAGATGAAAATTTCCATAAGAAGAAAAAGAGGTTCTCCGGTTTTACGGCAGAAATCGTGCAGCACGAAATGGACCATCTGCAGGGAATATTGATATGAAGAAAAGGCACAGGCCAAATTTTGGCTGTGCCTTTTCTTCATATCAATATTAACTTTATACTATTTTACCACTGCGACAATTTGGGCTTTGTCATTACCAATTTTATCAAGAGCCTTTTTCAGCCCTTTCTCAATTGCATGACTTGTTGAGCCCATGCCAACATAAATGGACTTTGAAGATCCTGTAGTTTGATATCTTTTAATAAAGACATATTTGGCCTGTTTAGCATCCCAAATGCGAAAGTCTGTTGTCACATTTACTTTTTGCCCTGCACTGAAAAAGCCTGCACTATATGTAGGTTCCGAATTAGTAATCCTAAAATAGAAAATATAATCAGAGCCCAGCTCTTTGCTTAATGCCGCTAAATCGTCTCTATCTAAAGAAATGTCTCGTGCCACCATTCCCGTTACCATTCCATCATCAGCAGTTGCACGACCTCTTTCTTCTCTATAAACCTGTACTGCTGCATCTGAATCCGCAGTTGGTATAAATGTGAGGTCACTTTTATTTTTCAGTGCAAGTCTTTCTTTAAAATTTAACTCTTCCATACTTTGGTCTGATAAGCCAAACCAACTTTTTACGCTTTCATCTACTTCGGTATATACTTTCTCCGGATCTGACCACATGCCACTCCCAGTATCAATAATCGTATTTATTTGTGCAGCATAAGAGCTAATAGTTAATAAACATGCCGCCGCTGTCATTGCAAGAATTTTTTTGATGCGCATAATAATTCCCTCTCTTTTTAAAAAAGCAAGCACCTCAAAGTAGTCTTGAAGCCAAACACAGAGAAATTATCCTATACTATAATATAATCAATATAATCCCCATAGAAATAATCCGCTCTATAGTTTAGCAAAGTTCCGCTTTAACTGCTTGTTATTAAAATGCCCAAATCCTTGTTTTCACTTTTTTTATATTCTTATTATAGCTCTTTTTGATATCCTATCAAGAGCCAATTACATAAATTAAATCTACTTAGTTTCACTAATTCAAATACATTCCAAAGACAAATTTCGACTTTATACAATCTTTTATATCTTCTGTTGTTAGAAACCATTTATTAAGATTTCCATTATAGAAATATAGTATAATAAAAGGGATCATCCGGTGAATCATTTGCCGGAACTCTAGGAGGAACCATGAAAATTTCCATCATCGGCGCCGGAAGCACCGCACTGGCCGGAGCCGCTTATTTTAATCTGAAAAATGTGCCCTGCCAGGTGTATGTGCGAAACCGCATCAAGGCGGCCTGCTGGGACCAGTCGCCCCTCACGGTGCGGGGAAAAATCGACACCTCTCTCTACGTGCCTTTCACCAATGACCTGAAGAAAGCAGTAGACGGCGCAGACATCCTCATGGTGTGCACCCATGCCACGGACCACGAAGCGGTGGTGGAGGAAATCGCCCCCTACCTCCACGACGGACAGTGCCTGCTCTTCATGAACGGCTGCTGGGGCGCCATCAAGGCCTGCCGCCTGCTGTCCAGGATGCAGGAAGTGCCTTCCATCACCATTGCGGAAACCGCCAACATGCCCTTCATTGCCCGTCTGTCGGCGGATTACAAAACACTGGATTTCAAAGCCATCAAAGAAGAAATCGGCTATTCCTGCCTGGGGGAAGAAGGAGAACTCAGCACCCTGCTCCATCTCATGGCCCCCAAGGTGAGCCGGGTGGCCTCTCCCGCCTCCACCTCCCTATCCGCCACCAATCCCATCATCCATGTGACAGCCTGCCTCTTCAACATGACCCGCATTGAAAACGGAGAGAAATTCCATTTCTTCGGTGATTCCCTTACCCCAAAGGTGGCTGCCTACATGGAAGCCTGCGACCAGGAACGGATTGCCATAGGGAAAGCCCTGGACCTTTCTCTCTCCTCCCTTCTGGACGTACTCAACGCCTCCTGGGGAGAAAAAAAGGAAAATCTCTACGACGCCCTTACGGAAAATCAATCCTATAAAACCGTCATGGGACCTACGGACCTCAAGGGCCGCTACCTTTCCGAAGACCTTCCCTGCGGCATGGGAAGCCTTCGGGATCTGTCCGATATGATGCACGTAGAGGCCCCCCATATCAGAAGTCTGGTGGATACCCTGTCCCTCTACCTGGGAAAACCCTACACTCCCTTCCTGACGCCCCAGGATTTACGGGTGATTAAAAGTCTGAAATAAGAGAGGCGGACGGCTCCTTTGGAGCCGAGGGTTCTTAAGGTTCTTAAGTTTCTTAAGTTTGACAGCGGCAAAGCCGCTGAGGATGGTGGTATCGCCCTGTCGGGCGATTGAGGTTTAAATGCCGCCTTCGGCGGCATACAATACACCCTCTGCACCAGCCCGCTCTGCGGGCTGAGCCCGGGCGAGAGAGGCGCCTGAGCCCTCTGCTTTTGTAAATACATCATGCCGTCGTAGAGCCCGGAGGCAGCGATAAGCACATATCGGACAGCTTTCCCCTGTCTCACGAACCCAGTCAGCGGAAAGCGGATAGCGGATAGCGGATAACGAATAACGAATAACGGACAGCGGTCTCATCAGCTCACCAAAGAGGAGGATATCTATGAAAAAACTATTAGCACCCATACTTGCTGCCTGCCTTATGGTGGGCGGAGAAACCGCATTGGCGGAAAACTGGATCCCCTTCCAGGACTCCGATACCACTCTGGTGGATACGGACTCCTACGTGGACAGCGGCCTTCGCTCTTCCCTGTCCATCAAATCCAAAGCCAAAGAGGGCGACACCATTTCCAATATTGAATTCGACAAAAACCACAGGACCTACCGGGTCACGGAAATGAAAACCCTGGATGCCAAAGGCGCCGTTACCAACGATTTCACCTACAGCGACGATCCCCAGAACTGGAGCGCCCTGGTGCCCCATTCCTTCGGCATGAACCTGTACAGCCATTACGTGGAAAATCCCCTTCCCCGTTTTACCAATCCCCAGTGGCTCGTCATTTATAAAGAAGAAGGCGTCCGTTTCCACGGAAGCACCTATGACGTAGAAAAAAATACCATTTCCTATAAAGACGGCTACGCCACCTTCTGGATCCGCATTTCCTACCCCTGGAAAGACCAGAACTTCTCCTCCGTCATTTACCAGGTCCGCATGGACGTCCCCCACAAACGGATCCAAACCCTTTCCATGACCCGCTACGACTACGACGGTAAAGTCCAGAGTCACGGCGCCGGCAGCAGAGACCGGGAAACCATTGCTGAAGGCTCCCCCATGGAAAAGGTGCATGCTTACATTAATAAAGAACTGCTGGCCGGACACATCCGCATGATGTCGTCGCTCTAGGAGGCTGCTGTGGACACACCTTCGGTGTGAAGGTTCAAGTGGGAAAGGTTCTTAGGATTGACCGGCCTGACGGCCGGAAGGTTCTAAAGTTTGACGGGGCCTTTGGCCCCGAGGGTTGCGGATTGCCCTTACGGGCAATGCTTATAAAGTCAGCGTTATGAGG
>ENA-UOOD01001128-UOOD01001128.1-human-gut-metagenome-genome-assembly--contig:-CS67-NODE-1128-length-28516-cov-6.565581_pt1 | contig 28516 bp, 37 predicted proteins | sample MGYA00242464_ERZ724011 | MGnify/ENA metagenome assembly ERZ724011 | reverse complement strand
CTTCGTTTCACGAGGATAGGTATTACTTCTTTCTTATCAATCCTTCTTCTGCAAGCGACATGTATCCGTTTTTGCAGATAATAATATGGTCAAACAATTTTATACCCATAAGCGTTGCCGCCTCTGTTACTTTCCCTGTCATCCTGATATCAGCCTCACTTGGAGCCAGACTATTTCCCGGATGATTATGAGCAAGAATAAATCCGGTTGCACCACACAGGCACAACCGTACAAATATCTCACGCATATGTACACTGGCTTCCGAAACACTTCCGTGGCATACTTCAAATACTCCAAGCACTTCGCAGGAATTGTTAATCGCAAGCAACCAGACATGTTCCTCTGCCTGTCGTCCTGCATGAAATACCGTGTTTAGCATGTCAACGATAATTCCTGGTTTGTTAAAAAATTGTGAACCATAATTGTAGGTATTTTCTTTTACAAGTACATTCAATTTTGAATCACTTATTTCTACTCCGTATTTTTCAATTTCCATATATGATTTTTACTCCTTTAAAGTTCAGTTTAATTGATTAACTTTCTATACATCTTATATAAAACATCAGATGTATTTTTTAACAGTTCTTCTAATTTCTCAAATTCATCTCTCCATTCACATACAGTAAACGGAGCTTGCATCCCATCATAATATTCTGCATAGAATGTTACCCCTTTATTTTTATATCTGTATGGGATATATTCTGGTCTTACAATTTCAATGCTATCCCAATTTGATTTAGCAGTACCAAAATATGCTTCGCCACATCCCGTTGCTTCAATAGCGTCTTCAAATTTGGTAATTTCTTCATCAAGTTCAATATTTCCACATTCTGAATTTTGTGCTAAAAACATAACTAATTTTTCAAATTTAGATTGTTCATTCATAATGTTTTCCTTTCTTCACTAAATTCTAAGTTAACCAACACACACAACGACAACTACAGAATTCTTTTTCAGTCCATTATCCTTGCAAAAATCATTCCAAAAATCTTGCAATTCGCTTTGTGCTGTTGATGCAGAGTTAACTGTAAATTCTGTTTCCATCATGGATTTGTTTTCCAGGTAGCTTATCTGGAATGTTGGCTTATATTTTTCTGCGCATTCCCAGATCCTTTTCTTAAATGCTTGCTTTATAGTAGCCATATTTATTCTCCTATACATCTGATAATTAAATCAGACATTATCTTTTTATCTTTATATGTTTTCTGTTTGCATATCTGTTTGTTTATAACAGTCACGCTGAATTTTTTTTCTAAAACATCTTTATTTAATATCACCTGCATTTCTGCAGTATCTTTCAGTAACATCGTTTCTTTTGCTATTACTGTCATTAGATTTCCTCCGTTTCATTATGAATTATCATCATTATCATCTCCATCCTCAATGAGTTCTCCACATTGAGGACAAGAGAGACAATGTTCATTTTCGTTAAACACTAAATCCACAATTCCGAAATTAGTGTTCCATGAATATTGGCATGATGGACACATACTTGTATGTGCATCAATTTTAATTTTTCGTGCCATAATTTATTATCTCCTTATGAAAATACGTATTGAATAATTTTCTTGTTTCTGTAATCTTAAAAACTGAGCTATTACTTTTGGCAATAGCTCAGTTAATTTTTTAAAGTGCAAAATAACACATTAGTCCGCAATCCGGGAATATTTCTGTGTTCATATCTCCTCGATCCGGATTTAACTCGTCTAGACCTCGCTCCTTAAACTTCGTTTCACGAGGATAGGTATTACTTCTTTCTTATCAATCCTTCTTCTGCAAGTGACACGTATTTGTCCTTACATACTATAATATGGTCAAACTCTTTAGAAATCATCGTTTCATTACTTGAATACAGGTGCTTTAACAATAGCATCCCAATCGAAAAATGCCATTGCCTCTGCTTCTGGTATTTCTGCTATACTAACTACTGTTTTATATCCAAGTTTCTGCAAATCACTTTTTATAAACTCATTTGCTTCTTCAAAATTCAAAGGTTCTCTTTCGCCTTTAATACAAATCGAATAATCAAATGTTTCCCTATCTTCTTCGACACTATTCCCTAGTCCTAATTCAAAATATCTCATACGGCATACCTCCAATTCTTACCTTGAAATTCTTGATTCTTCTTAATCCCAATCAACAAATTGTTCAATCTCTTCCTTTTTAATGCCAATTCCGTCTAAAAGAAACAGTAATGCGCTAACCGTATCTTCTTTATCCATCGACTGAAGCCAAATCCAATCAATAATGTTGCAAATACATAGTTATTCAACTAAAAATTCATTCGTATCCGTTTCAGGATTATAACCGCCCCGGACAATTTTAAAGGATAATAATTCATCGACATCCATCGGCATATTATATCCTCTGCATCCTGCATTAGCGTTAATTTCCTTGATGTTACTAATGTTTTTTACCTGTTCAGCAGATAAATGTACGAATCCACCGGGTGTCATAAGCTCCACAGCTTTTCCCATTTTCATAATTTCTTCTAAATTATTCATTTTCATGTTTTCCCTTCTTTTTTTTAATAATCATCGTCTTCGTTGTCTCGAGTATCTCTGTCGATAGAGATATCTCCGCCAAGCCCAAAGATACTATAAATATCATCCATTTCATCGTAATTTGGCATAATATGACCTCCTCTGCATAAAAAAAGAACGCCTAAGCGTTCTGGTTAATAGAAAAATCCCAAGTGTTATACTTGGGATTTGAAAAAATTTTATTAATTATTTTTATTAATAAATTTATAATAGCACAGAGTATCTATTCTGTCAAAAAAAGCAATAATTCTTATGACGTATGTTTTTATTTAATATATTATATGTTAAGATATAGATAAGGAGGCATGGATATATGGGTGTAAGAATAGTTTTAAGTGATGTTGTTCAAAAAAAAAAATTGAAATTGATACGAATTAGAGGTAGGAATTTTTGTGTTACTTGCGAATCTGTATTTAAAAGAGAAAAAAATGAGGCTTCTAAATTTATATTAAAATTGGAGGAGGAAATTAAAAAGAAACATAAACATATACGAAATAAAGTACTAGGAGATACGCTTCGTTTTGCAACCAAAATATGCGAAGAAATTCAGCTTGCTCCATACAATATGAAGAATCATGGAGACAAAATTGATGCGTCTGATCTCGAATTACTTCAAAAATTAGATAAATTAGATAAAAAATTGGATACTTTAATTCGTGATTCAACAGATAAATATGAGTATCCGATTAATACTGAGCAAAAGATATATAACGCTTGGAAAAAATTTTATAAAACCCATCCAATATGTGGACGTGCTGTTGGATTTATGCTTGCGACAATAATCACTGCTATAGTTGCTGTGTTCATAAACAATTTGTTTGCAAAGGAAGAAAAGTGCGAATGCAATTATTGTGGACAAATTCAATATGTTAATGAAATGACGATAAATTATGGTTATTAGAAAAATGCCTTATCAACAGCAATGCTGAATGGTAAGGCATATTCATAGAATTTACGCTGCAATGAAATTACCACTAAATGCAACCAAATACTTGAGAGTGAGCGTGTAACGTTCACTTTTCATTTTGTGAGTAATAGCATAATTCAAAGCTTCTCGCTCTCCGAATGCAGTCATATCATCACTAGCTCTTGTAAATGCGACATATGGTATGTTTCTGAAAAGCATTTCCCTGTGAAAGAACGTCAGGCAAGTTACAACACCTTTTGCCTGCGATCCCTGTGACTTATGCACACTTACCGCATATGCCAGAGTAAGTTGTTCAATATTTTCTTTCGTATATTCCATATCATGCTTCTCGATTTTTGCCTGAATGTGGTAGCCGTCATCGTCATAATAAATGTTATTAATAAGACCGATATCTCCATTTGATACGGTTTCAGTATTGGTCAAATGCATTACGATATCCCCTTCCCTGAATATCATGCCTTTTACTTCCACTTGTTTCTTCCCATAAGCTGCCGGATTGACTCTTTCCTGCAGAAGGTGATTCATTTCATGAACACCTGCAGTGTGCTTTTTATACGGACAGATACACATGCATTTCAGTATGCCATATCTTTTTACATATTCAACATATCTTTCGGCCATTGCGTTTTTTATATCTTCCATGCTGGAAGATTCTACAAAATGAAAATCTGCGCCGTCAATGATATCCGTACTGCCTTCTTTCATTTTCAGTGCATTTAAGAAAATCTGCGAGTTTTCATTCTGTCTGTAAATATTTTTAAGCCGCACTATCGGAATCACATTGCTGTTTATCATATCAGCCATGACCTGACCAGGACCCACACTTGGAAGCTGCGCCGGATCTCCTACTATGACTACATGGTTATTTTCTGCAATCGCATTAAACAGGGCATGTGCGACATATACATCTGTCATGGAAAATTCATCTACCACAACAAGTGAATTTTCAATCAGAACCTCGTTTTCCAGTTCGGGGGCATCATTGTAAAGTTTTAGAAAAGAATGTTCAGTTCTTGCATCTTCGTTTGTGGATTCTGATATTTTTGTGGCTGCACGCCCGGTGGGCGCAAGAAAGATGCATTCCTGCTCTGGATATAATCTTTTATATACTTCCTTGATAACATAAATGATCGTTGTTTTTCCGGTACCGGGACCACCGGTGATGATAAGCATGCTCTGATATAGGGATTCTATCACTGCATTTTTCTGGATATTATCCAGTGTAATATGACAGGACTGCAGCACATTTTTAAGTACAGATGATATTTCTTCCCTTGAATATTGTTTTTTTAATTTAGAGTGGCTTATGCGGATGATATTTTCTGCAATCTCTTTTTCTCTGGACACAGCAGCCTGCGTATATAAAAACTGAATGCCTTGATCTTTTATAAGCCTTATTTTTTTTGACTGGATAAGAGCAATCGTCTTTTTATTTATAGAGGAAGGCGTAATAAGCGGACTATTGAGTGTCTGAAACATTTTTGTGCCAAAGTCATTAAGTTCCATTCCTGTACTTCCAGTGAGTTCATTGCACTTTAAAATATACATGGCGCAGGCAAAAAAACGTTCATCAGAATCTTTCGGAATGCTTTCTTTTTCAGCCACACGGTCAGCATCTTCAAATGTCAGTCCACGCACCATACATAAAACATATGGATTTTCTTTCACTTTCCGCACAGAATCAAATCCAAACTGCCGGAAAACAGCCATAGCCATTTTTGGGGAGATACCATATGGGAGTAGGTACTTTGTGATTTCTCTGGCTCCCTTATTTTCGTTATAGGATTTTACAATCTTTTCCAAGGTATTTCTGCTGATCCCTTTTACCATGACAAGTTTTTCTGGGTTTGTTTCCAGAACGGTTAGGGTTTTGCTTCCAAACATCTTGTAGATATCCTCTGCTTTTTTCGCTCCGATTCCCTTGATCACACCGCTTGAAAGATAAGTAATGATACTATCCTTGTCATTTGTAACATGTTCGGTATAGCTTTCAACGTCAAACTCGTATCCGTATTTTTTATCATTGATAAACTGTCCAGTAAAGGAATAAATCAGGCGTTTATTGTCCGGAAGGAAGTAACCCCTGCATGTGATACGTTCATTTTTGCCAGTTTCGTATACTTTTACGCCATATCCGTCCGCCTGCGTTGGGAAACGGTCAAAGAGATATTTCCCAAATATGATGTTGCTGTCTGCGTTCTGCGGAACATAGCCGTGACCAAATTCTTCTTTTCGTACAGGGGCGTTTACAATAAACTTTTCTGCATACCTGCGGTCTGTAAAGCTTTTATAGACCGCTTTTTTGCCCCATACGACAATTTTACACTGATCCCAGTCATCATATATTTTATTTACCGGTTTGTTGTCTACAGACTTGACAGCGTAATAAAGCATACATCCTACTCCCTATCTCATAAACTTTCTTATTTTTTCTTCATTCTGTTTTTGTTAACCTTGCTAATAATGGATTTTATACAGATAAGGAGAACTGCTATGATTCCTATCGAAACGTACATCCATTTATAATCATGTTTTTTTGATGTTTTCTTTAAATCTGGTATTTCCATACTTTCTGTGGATTCATTGTCAGAATCCGTACCGTAGATCACGTTTTGCGGAATGACAGTAAAAGTAATGTCTGAAGGAGAAGCAGTTTCTATCCAGACAATGTTGTCCTCTGATGCAGTATAAGTCTTGTCCCCCATTTTCACATTTTCATACCGATCTGCTGGCAGTCCTATCAGGATCTTCCTGTCAAATCTGTCATTTTTAAATATGATAGAATTATTCCCAAATTCAAAGGACAAATCAATATTGGCGTCTTTAGCACTGTCAGAAGTCGGAATCCTTAAATATACATCAGTGTTCTGCTTATCTTTTGAATACTGGATCGTCACATCTTCCACACCATTTTCCGCAGCGATCATAAGCTCCCCACCATTTACCACAATAGGATCAGAACTGCAGACGATCACATAGTTATCATCACGTCCGTCAGACGTAAATTGTGCAAGCGCATTGATTGCCATGTAATCATAAGTATCAAAATAGTGGCTTGCCGGATAAAGTATTTCCACGTCCGAAGAATCGATGCTTGTCATGGTTTCTGTTGCATCTTTAATATCGTCCGGATTTTCTGTAAGGAGATCTTCCTTTACGTATCCGTACTTCCCGTCATATTCCACATATGCCATTCCATTATTTACTGCGGATAAATGTAGTCTTGTTCCTTTGAGGATCTTTCCGGTGAAGGAAGATGCAGACATATCTGAATAAAAATAAGCATCTTCACTCAGATAATAGCCGAATGTTTCAGTTGTAGTTGTTTCTTCTGCTGTGTCATCCTGTGCTGCTGGAATATTGACTGGCACAGAAAGCAGTGAGAATGATAATATGATCATTAATAAAAGCTTCATAGATTTAACCTCCATATAGATCAGTCTTTGATATATTTTAAAATTTCACATGAGAGAATAACGTCGGGGTAATTTCTCATGAATGATACTTCAACGGCTACCGTTACTGGCTCTTTGTCAGATATGGTTATTCCAAACATATCAGCATACGCTTTACATGCGTTTTCCCCATTGACATCAACCGTCATGGATCCACGCAGATAGTACCGGCACAGATCACCGTATAAAAGGCTTTTATCTGTCTTGTATTCGACAGAAGCATCTACTTTATTATCTACATACATCTGTATCAGTTCGCTCCCATGATCAGAAACATTCTCCTGGTCGTTCATTTCCGCCACATAGCCATCTTCGTTGCTGCGTCCATTGACTGCATTTAAAAAAGAATCTTGATCGGCTGCTATTGAAATGTAACTGTTGCCATAGATGGTTTTCAGATAATCAGTAGCGGATATGATATATTCCCTCATTTCATCACTGGAAAGCTGTTTTGACAGATCCAAATTTCTGATATAATCATCTGTCTTTTGAAAGGGGATTTCATATAGTTCAGCAGGAACATCCGCACCAGAATAATTTGTCTCTGCAACATAGCTTGTCTGCTCGACAGTTTTATTTGTTGAAATCACATTATTTCCCACTGTTTTTGTTTCTTGCGAATTTCCGCATCCACATATCGAAAGTATGATTATAAGCATACTCAACGTCAATTTTTGTTTCATGTATAATTCTCCTTCTTGTTGATTCATATGTATATTATAGCATATTTTAACATATAAATAAACACTAATATCGAATATACATTCGAAAAAAGCAAAAAAAGACACGCCGGTTGAGGCGTGTCTTTGATCTTAGTAATTATTTTGTGCAAAATAGCACATGAGTCCACATTCTGGAAAGATTTCAGTATCCATATTTCCTCTTTCCGGATCAAGTTCGTCCAGAAAAACCGGACCATTTTTATCCTTTAAAATGGAATATCCGACAAGTCTTTCCAGTCTTGCCCTGCTTTCAAAAACTTCCGGAAAATCCTTCCGGATCTTGTTCCAATAACCCATTCCTCCCTTGATACATCCTACGCAGTTCATACATGAGCGGCCGTTTAAAATCAAAAGTTCTTTCAAACAGTCCGTGAACATCTTCTTTATATAAATTTTTTTCAATAAGAGGAAATTCATGTTTAGCCTGCGGATTTGCTTCGATCATATTTTCTGCACGGGAGATCTCATTGAGATCATATCCCCATACATATGTAAGATCGTAATTCGGATGTGCGGCTTCCCATGATTTTCTGATCCTCTTTTTGAGCCAGTTTGTGCATGGAGCGAATCCGCTATGGGCGTCCCTAAAGCCACCAAATACACGGATGCAGTCCTCCACGCAACCATATTCAGTTGATCTAAGTATCTCGATATCAATACCAAGGGCTTTTTTACAGTCCTTGATGAACCGGATACTGTCTGGATGCTGGTCAGCGACATCAATATAGATCCATTTATCTACGTTTCCTGCCAAATAGCCTGCCATAAAGCTGCTCACACCTGCTGATACCCAGCACACTTTTAGATTTTTTTTCATAAACACCACAAACAAATTCCGTTCGTGGATAGGACATCACGCTTCCCATGCTACTTTGATATGGTTTTCACAAGACAGTTCCCACTCATATCTCCTTCACGCAACTGTCAGTCCTTTTGTTCTCGCCACTTTACACGCTTTGGCGGTCAACCCGGTTTACCGGGATTCGTTTACTACTCCTTTCTAAATTTTGAAACAATTATCTGTTTCATTTTTTTCTCCTTTTTTAGTGAAAGCAGGGCAAATGCCCTGCTTTGTATCTTAAGCTCTGATATTTACTGGAAGGATCACATACAAGTATTCACCCTTCTCATTTTTGACAAATGCTGGCTGCCGTGGATTATTAAGGTAGAAGTCTACCTTTTCCTCGTCCAGTGCCTTTAACGTTTCGATCATAAACTTTGGATTGAAAGCAATCCTAAGTTCTGGACCGGACGTTTCAATATCCAGCTCCTCTGACAACTCACCTCTTGCGGATTTCGTTGACAAGGAGAGCGTCTTCCCCTTAATGTCGAATATGACAGGAAGTTTTTCACTGCCTGTAAGTGTCAGCGCTCTGTCGATTGAAGCAGTAAGCTCTAATCTGTTGACCGACATATGAATAGGAGTGTCTCCGTTTATCATTTTGTCGATCATAAAGTAATTTCCTTCGATCAATCTGGAAGTTACTACCGTATTGCCAAAGCGGAATACGACATGTTTTTTTCCAAACTGTATTTTTACTTTGTCATCGATTCCTCCTGAAAGGATCTTGACAAGTTCTGCCAAGGTTTTACCCGGCAGGATTGCCTTGATATCAGGATTTTCCTCCGCAAGTTCAATGTTGCGGATGCCTATCCTATGTCCATCAAGCCCTGTGATTCTCAGGTGTGAACCATTGACCTGAAAGAACAGGGCTGCCATCATCTTGTTAGTTACTTCCTCAAGATTGATGCAGAACAATGTTTTATTGATTGCATCACGGAGGGAATATTCCGACAATGTGATCTGTGCAGTTTCCTCGACAAATGGAGGAAGCGGAAATGCATCGGCATCCTTTGTTGCAAGTGAAAAACGTGATTTTCCGCATTTTACGGTAGCAGTCCCTTTTTCGTCTATGACGATTGAGACATCCCCATCCGGCATTTTTCTTACAATTTCACTGAATAATCTTGCGTCCAGTGTTGTCTTTCCCTGCTCAATGATCTCGCCTTCAACCGAAGTTGAAATTCCGAGTTCAAGGTCATTTCCGATAAGGACAATCTCATTTCCTACAGCGGAAATGAGAATATTGTTTAATATATCCATTGTTGTTTTCCCTGGTACTGCTTTTAAAACATTGCTTACTGCGTTTGCTAACATTTTTTTCGCAATTTTAATTTTCATCATAATTTTCTCCTTTTTTTACGCTACTGCCTTTACAGCAGCTTTTTCATTTAGTGTATTCAGCTGTTTTAAATATCCATATGCAAACGAACGGATTTCTTCAGTCATATCCACATTATTTCGCCCGTGACACTGTTCTATTTCATGGTTCTTGATTTCCAGTGTGTAGAACGATTTTTGAGGAGCAGCTTTTTTTCTTATAAAGAATATCTGCGTTTTTTCTTCCGCAACAAATTCTTTATAATCAGCCACGCAATGATTCAAAGATCGACCTTCTTTTTTCAGATCGCTTGTGCCATGTGGCATCATTACGAAAAGGTCATTGTTTTCATAATGGTATTGCGGGATCTGCATGCGCTGTTCCCAAAGACCAGCAATCTTTTTCGATATTTCTTTATCTTTTTTTCGCTGAATTGCATCCTTTTTTTCTTCCAGTTCTTTAAATACCCTATCATGGGTTTTAAAAAATTTTTTCGGATAGTACACAGAATCAGATTTTTTATATTCCAATTCCTCTGTCCATCCGATGTAGTCAAAATAGGATGACCAGTCTGCATTTGCATTTTCAGTAACATAGTTATTTACTTTATAAAAAGTTACTTTTTTGAATTTGCAAAATCTGACTATTTTTTCCTTCATATCATTTGAGACATTCAATGAAAGAAATTTTTTCAGCTCTTCATCTTTTAGATAAAGATTATTCTTATCTAAATATCTCATGGCGATTATATCTCTTTCAAATGGATCGTTAATGATCCTTCGCAGTTGTTTGAGACTTGCCATTTTTATATTTAGGAAATCTTCGATTTTATTTCCATTAAAATTGAACGTGCGGTTATAATTATGGAAAGCTGCCTCATGTGCGATATGGTTAAGTCCGAACTTTAACAGTTTTTCAAAGATTTCATTTTTAGCATACTGACTGATGTAATTTTCAATCAGATATACTGTATACAATTCATTTTTTTTATTTTTATGTTGTTTCACCCAAACATCCAGCATGGAATGTTCGTATACTGGTATTTTTAGAATTGCCTTTACGTTTCCATATAAGAACATGTCATATGGAACGTCTCTTTTGGAGGGATAGTAAAGACCATATCTTTTTTCTTTATAATCTTCCCATCCATTTCCCGTCTGCATCAGCTCAATGCGTGAGCCGTCTGCCTCCAAGATCGTCCGGAACTTTTCTTCGCTGGCAATTTTACATTTGCCAAACTGCAGGGAAAAATCATTGCAGAAGTATCTTATGATGCTTCTTTTCCCAGCAGGCTGAACGATACAGCTCCAGTGTACCTCCGTAAGAGGGTTCTCTGCCTGACTGACCTTTGCAGTAAAGCAGCAGACAGGACATCTGTAAAGAGATCCTTTTTTCGGGGGGGGGTGGGACTGGAAATTCTGGAGATGCTTTCACATTCAGGACAGTAAACCGCTTTTTCTGATTTACTATACATGATGCGTTTGCAGTCTCCAAAAAGGGAATGATTGAATTTTGTAAATCCGGCAGATAAGCGTTTATTGGTACCAGCCATTATCTGGCTGATCTCCTTTTTTCTTTCATCTGCTGCGTATCTCTTTTCCCAGTTTTTTGCATATGAAATTTGCTGGTCTATCTTGTACAATGCAAGATAGTCAAAATTCTCTTGTCCGCTTGATAATCTTTTTTTTGCTTCAGCAGACAATGCAAAGGCAAGAAGCTCCGAAACTGAGATGCCTGCCTTACCCAAAAAAGATGACAGCAGACAGTCCGCCCATGTTTTTGTGCATGTATCATATATGCCGGCTTTTTTTTCAGCTATACATACACGCAGCATGGAAATCCTGTTTTCGTTTACAAAATCATAAATCATAAGATTTTTGGTTCTATAAAATTCAACAGATTTTTCCACTTTTGGGTAATGGAAGCCTTTTTTCAAGGCTTCCTGTCTCAGCTCTTTTGTCAGCATAGGAACCACCTCCTACGCCATAGCCAGCCCGAACAAATCAAGCTGACCGTCACAGTCGTATTTTGTTTTTGCAATCTTTGTTACGACTGGTTTGGCAGGTGCAGGAGAATTTGAAGATACAGAATCATCTGCATCTCCGTAAAGCTGTTTATAGACTTCCCTATCGGCTTCTACGGATTCTCTTATAGATTTCTTTTCGGATTCTTCTTTCTTTTTCTGTTGCTCTTTCTGCTTTTCTTCCCATTCGGCTTTGTCGTCGAGCATATAATACTCGTTTACCCAGTCAAACAGCAGTGTTGACACAACGACACAAGTTTTCTTGTTCGTTGACATTTCATACGCTTTCTTTTCCATGTACTTGTAACATTTTTCAAATGACTTCCATGGAAGGAGCAGTTTCTCTGCAAATGCAGGATTCTTTTCTGCCATCTCACGGATTCCGTCTAGAACCATGTCAATCTGTCCAGACGCAACCTCCTTCATTCCCTCTGGAACTTTTGCAAGATATTCCTCTCTTGCTGCTTTCAACATATCTTCGTAATTTTCATATTTTTTTGTTTCCATATTTTTTCTCCATATTTCTATAATTTATTTTTATATTTGATCGCACCGTCACTTCGCAGTGCGTTATTTAGATAAAAGATTTATATAAAGCCTTGTTGAAGGCATAAAAAAAGAACGCCAAAAGCGTTCCGTTAACAAAAATAGACCACAAAGAATCTCTGTGGTCTTTAAATTTGATTTTATTCAATTAAATTTTATTTATAAGGACACTATATCATGTTTTTTTTCATCTGTCAAAAAATCGAACATTAGAAAACACTGCCCCGAAAACACGACTCGTATCATCTTCATCAGTTATGTTTTTTTTGATCAGTCTCCGGATAAAGGGAAAGTTCCCTGATAAGGCGGACGTTTCCGGTCTTTATTTCTTTTTTCCAGTATTGGCTCGCTTCTGAAAGACGGTTCAGATTCCAGATAAAGTTTCCATCCATGTCACATGCAGCATATTTAAAGCCATTGATCCCACGGCGGATTTTGATTATCGTTGCCATTATCGCTCCTTCGCTATTGCTGAGTTTGTAAATTGTCACATATATATTAACATTTATTTTGCAAGAAAAAAAGAGCCACAGGAAAAATCCCATGGCTCTAAAAAAAATTTACTTTGCTTTTAATCTACCGACCAATTACCAACTTTTTTCGTTTGTTCTCATAATATTTACCTTTCTTAGTCTTTAATTTCTATAATTCCATTATCTTCAAGAATTGTCTTTACCATTTCAAATTGCATATCTCTATCTTCTGTAGTTTCAACTGCATCTACAATAGATTCAACTAGCAACTCCATACTTTCACTTGTTAATCTAAATTCCATTTCAATCACACTCCTTCTAAGTAAATTACAATTTATGCAACATCTGTTACTTCTTCTACTTTTTCATCCAGATTGAGTTCATGTTCGAGTTCTCTCTGGCGGCAGAGCTTTTCTTCCAGAAGTGCTGCATGCTGGAAAGGCTTGTTGTACTCCGCTTCTGCAGAGTTTCTGTCCTTATTAAGCTGTTCAAGTTTTTGCTCAAGCATTGCTTTTGAGTTTTCAATCCGCTTATACCGGTTTTCGATACGTGTGATTGCTCCAAGAGCATTGCTGGACAGTTCTGTACTGTATCTTGCATTGCAGGACAGCACGATCAAAGAATCCTGCATAAAGCTTTTTTTGATGCCCAATGTAAATCCCTTATAAGAACCAACTGTGACGATCTCTCCCAGCTCCTTGATGCCTTGGAAAACATCTAACAGCATTTCTCCTGCTTCTGGTCTTTCGGTAAATTTCTTACCGATGATCTCAATGGAAAAGTCTTCATCTTTATGTGCCTCATAAACTTCCAAGTCTTTGAGGACATTTTCAAGAACGTTTTCCTTTTCCTTGATCTCCCGTGGGAGCGAGATCATGAATTTGTACTGCAGACCGTATCTGGTGCTGTCATAGGAAGCTTTCAGTGCTTTCAGACGCTGCACTTCGTTGTCTACTTCCATCTTTTCACGGATAAGTGGATTACCCGTTGCAATCGCTTTTATTTCTGCGTAGGATAATGTTGCCTCGTCGATATCATCACACTTACGTCCGGTGATTCGTGAAGTCATTACCTGACTGATGAACCGTTGTTTATTTTCAATGATTCCCCAGTTATAAGCGTCAAATGTCTGTTTTGTTACGTAACGGTATTCTGCGATCACGTCATTTTCGTTGCCCTGTCTGATACCTCGTCCATTACGCTGTTCAATGGCAGAAGGCTTCCAAGGGCAGTCTACGTGGTGCAGAGCTACCAAATGATTCTGCACGTTTACACCGGTACCACACTTATCAGTGCTGCCGATCAGAACACGTACTTTGCCTGTCCGGACATCCTTAAAGAGATTATCTCTCTGAACGTCCGTTTTTGCATCATGGATGAACCTGATCTCATTTTCCGGGATGCCTTTCTCAATCAAGCGTTCCTTAATGAAATCATATACCGTAAACTCTTTGTTTGCGCCCGGTGTTCCGATATCGGAAAACACGAGCTGGCATCCGATCTTTCCGGCATTTTTTGCATCCATGTATTCTTTGTATACATTTTCAACCACTTTCAGAAGTTTTCCATCCGGGTTTTCCGGTGCATCCGGATATAATAATCTCGCATCCGTTCCCAGAAGTCTGGCTTCGTGCGTGATCTTCAAAAAATTATCTTCCGACGAGTCAACACCACCGTTACGGATAGCTTCAGCTCTCTGGACAAATTCTGCCATGATCTCTTTCTGGCAGCTGTCTGGTTCAGATTCTACAATGATCGGTTTTCCGGTTTTTAATTCCGGAACATCCAGATCAAGAAGATCCGAAGTGCAGACATCCGCAACTTCCCGGAATGTGGTCATAAGTTCCGGCAGATTGACAAATTTATTGAATCTGCTCTTGAAACGGAAACCACTTCCCTCGACGGTAAGCTCTAATGCTGTCGTTACTTCCCCGAACGTTGACGCCCATGCATCAAAGTAGTCAAGCCCCATTTCCTCCAATCTGTCATTCTGGAGGAATTTCTGCATGACAAACATCTCACACATGGTATTGCTTACCGGAGTGCCGGTTGCAAAAACAATTCCACGTCCATTGTTGATTTCATTGATATACTGGCATTTTAACAGCATATCCGTTGCTTTCTTGGAACCGTTTGAATTGATTCCTGCAACGTTGTTGATCTTGGAGAAAATGGTCAGGTTTTTGTAATTGTGTGCTTCATCCACCATGATGGAATCCACACCTAATTCCTCAAAAGAAAGCACATCATCTTTACTGGAAGCATCTGTCAGCTTCTTCAACTGCTCCAGTAACTTCTTTTTCTGGCTTTCCATCTGCTTGATCGTCCATTGTTCGTTACGTTCTGCCTTGATCTCGCTTATAGCATGGGAAAGAGTATCGATCTGCTTATTCAGCATGAACTCCTGTCTTTCCGGCGAGATCTGGATTTTTTCGAACTGGCTGTGTGACATGATGATCGCATCATAATCGCCAGTTGCGATCTTCGAGATGAAAATTCTTCTTCTTTTCTTTTCAAAATCCCTCTCGCTTGATACAAGTATGTTTGCAGAAGGATAAAGTCTTAGAAATTCAGAAGCCCACTGCCTTACAAGTGATTTTGGTACGGCAATGATTGTCTTGTTTGCAAGTCCAAGACGTTTCTGCTCCATGCAGGCGGCAACCATTTCAAAGGTCTTTCCTGCGCCTACGCAATGTGCAAGCAATGTGTTCTTTCCCATGAGGATACGTTCAATAGCGTTTCGCTGGTGTTGTTTTAACACGATCGCAGGATTCATGCCCGGAAACTGTCGTTTTGATCCGTCATATTCACGCAGGCGGATATTATTGAACGTATCGTTATAATACTTCACATATTTTTCCCTGCGTTCAATATCCTCGAAGATCCAGTTCCTGAATGCTTCCTTGATCTGCTCCTGTTTGTCTCTTGCTGCCATTGTGGCTTCCTTATTGACGACATATTTATAGGTGCCATCCATATTATCCACCTTGTCACGTACAGTAGCAGAACGGAGATTAAGGGATGCTTCGATCAGACAGAAGGCATCCATTCGTGGAGTTCCGTAAACAGATGTAGCCTTGACGGAAGACCAGTTTAAGGCTTTATTTTCGATAAAATATTCTTTTGTTGCCTGTGAATATTTTATCATGATCCATGAAGGCGTATATCTGCTGTTGATATTCCAGTCTTTTTTGCGCTGGAATCTTTCCGGCACTTCCAGCAGTTCATAGATAAACTGTTCGTAGTCTTCAGGCTCGATCCATGTCGTGCCAAGACGGACATCAATATCCTCAGCAGGAATATCTTCCGGCTGTACCTGTGCTAATGCTTCAACATTGCTTTTATATAAAGCATTGTCTTCCGCATACATCTTTGCCATACGAAGCTTTCTTTTTACGTTTCCTGACAGGTATTCATCTGCAGTCAACCATTTCCCTGTTTCCGGATCAATAAAGATCATACCGGAAAGTTCACGAAACAGCAGCTCTTTTTTTATTGCCTCATTATCGTCATCACAGATGAACAGATCCATCATATATGGAAGATCCACACATCCTCTCTCATTAACGCTGATGCTCAATACTTCCAAGGCATCCTTACTTTTCCGGATAACCGGCTTTGCTGCCACGGTCTGTTTATAGAACATGTCAGCTTTTGACACATTCCCTTCTTCGTCCACGTTTTCAAGTGAACATAATAAGGGATAATCTGCATCATCCTGAAAGGCAAGTTTGTTGCTTCTTCCGGTCAGATATCCGTATTTTTTTACAAGGGCATCATAGCGCCTGTTAAGGTCTTTCTGATACTCTGTTAAATCAGATTCTCCTCTTAACTGTGCCTGAATATATTCATGGACGCAGTTTCTGAGACCATCAAGTGCATTGATCCTTTCTACATTTTTTTTATTTTTGATTTCTACCGGTAACATTACAGAATTTTCTCTGTAATAAAGTTTCCCATCCACAAATGTGTAAGTGAAATTCTTTACGGATTCATCTGCTGGGATACTTCCTGCAGCTTTTTCATCTTCCATTTCTCCGGCTTCCGCAATCTGACAGTCCAGATTCAAAAGAGCTTTTTTTAATGCGGGAATAAGGTCCGTGCCTTCTTCTATCCTGCATGCTGTGTATCTGCTCTTTTCTCCGAAACGGCTGGTGTCATACACCATTTTGCCAAGCATCATTTCCGGATGATTGACAAAATACATATTGCACTCTACTCCATCTGCCGTCTGTCCGATATCAAGCCATTCAGCATCCTCACATAAGGATTTTTTCTCTTTTTTCTGAAAAAAGAGGATATCCGATGTGATCTCGGTGCCTGCCACCCCTCTGAAAGCAGAATCAGGAAGTCTTACAGCTCCGATAAGTTCTGCACGTTCCGCAATATATTTACGGAATGCGACATTTCCCTTGTCCATTGTAAATTTGGACGTGATCACTGCGACCACACCGCCCGGACGGACAAGATCAATTGATTTTGCCACAAAATAATCGTGGATTTTGAAATTATATTTGGCATACCGTAAGTCATAAACTTTAAAGTCTCCAAAAGGCACATTTCCAATGACAGCATCAAAGAAGTTGTCTGAAAATGTAGTGTTTTCAAATCCACAGATATTGATTTTTGAAGTCTGGTAAAGCTGCTTTGCAATTCTACCAGAGATCGGATCGATCTCTACGCCGTAGAGTTTTCGCTCTTTCTGTTCACCTTCGGTCATTGTACCGAAAAAGATACCGGTTCCCATGGATGGCTCCAGTATATTTCCTTTTTTCAGACCGAAACGTGTGAGTGTTTCGTTTACTGCCCTTGCAATTTCCGGGTTCGTATAAAAAGCATTATTTACACTTGCCCTTGCATTGGCGTATTCCTCGTCTGTAAGCAGTTCCTGCAGCTCGGTGTATTCCTTTTCCCAGCCTTTTGCATTTTTGTCAAATGCCTGTGGGATTCCACCCCATCCGGCATATCTTGACATTGTTTTTTGCTCGGATTCTGTTGCAAGGCGTTTCTCGGATTCCACGTCTTTTAAGGCTTTGATTGCCTCAATATTCCAGTTGAATCTTGTTTTGCTTCCCCCTTCATTTACTTCCCCATTTTCATAACGGAAGTTATGGGGAAAGATTTTCTTTAAAGTGCTTACTACTTTTGTTACAACATTTTTTTCATGTTTTTTGTTTTCAACTTTCTTTGATTCCTCTTTATTTAAAAAGAAGAACATAAAGAACTGTGTAATTTTTTTTGTTTTCATAATTTTCATCCTTTATACGCGTATTTTTATATAAGATCACGCAAAACATCTGCGTGTTGCTTAGATTGATAGATTTATATGTAAAGCCTTAAAAGGCAAAAAAAAAGAGCGCCACGATTGCGCTCGATAATAAAAAAAGTCCACAGAAGATACTGCGGACTTTGATTAATTTTTATTCAGTTAATTTTATTTATGACTGAAGTATAGCATACATCATTTTTAGTGTCAAAAAAAGATGAATATTATCTGCTCTTATATAGTAATTAAGAGAGTTCTTTATTAATAATATTGCTAAATTCATCCAATGCTATGGTTACAAATTTTCTTTTAAAAGGCTTTCTGCGCATAGGTATACCATGCGCTTTCAACCAATTATTTGCTTTATAATCGTGCAGAAAATTCTTATGTGAAAAAGCATATGGCTCATAAGCACTTTTTAATTGCTGCATATTTTGCATTATTATAAACATTTTATTTTCCTCACTTCAGTTTAATATTTGTGACCTTTTCTACATTTCACTTTTGCTTATTGTTCATTTGATTTTTTTGTTTGAACCAATAAACATATGATTCTTCATCATGAAAAGCGCAGTTTGTTACTAAGTATATTATTAACCATATAAACATAGCACAAACTAAGTAAAGGATACCAAATTCCTTTATTGTAGAGATACCTGCATACCCCCCTACGCATCCTAAATATGTAAGAAATCCACCTATTCCAAAAGCCCCAAGAGAAATCGTCGCATACGTTAGCGCTATTCGTTTAGCTTCCTTTTCAGTGATTTCTATTTGTAATTTAATAGAGGCTTCTTTGTTCTTCCTATATTTATCCTTAGAGTTTTGTCCTTTCATGTCCTTTCTCCATTTTTTTAATTCTTCTGGTTCTTAATATATTTTAAGAGAGTCTTTCGCACATTTTTTCATGAACGTTTCGTTCAGATGAATATTTTCATTTTCGCAGATTGATTTAAACACATCAATTTTAGATGTGCTTTTCCCCATTGCCGCTACATCTAGTCAGCTTGCAATCGAATCAATTTTTTCATCTGCTATTTCATCGGTTTAATTTAAATCATAATCTTATTTTTTGGTGCGCAATCGTGATAATGCTACACACAAGTCCCCAACATATGGATTTTCTACAGACATGGATTTGCCAAACATTCTATTTTCTTCTTGCAATGTCCGCAAAATATCTCCTAAAAAATTTTCCTTGTATAGTGTGAGCAAGTGTTTTAACGAAGCATCCTTTTCATGTTTCATTACATCTGCATATTTTTGTCTTTGGTTGTACCTTGATAAAAGTTTTTGCAATTTTATAATGTCGTCCCGGTTTTTGATGATACGCTCACCATTCCCGATGACATAGTTTTTCTTTATGTGCTTCATATTCATTTCCTTCATTTCTGGATGCAGTACACCACAGCAATGACATATCTGTGATCACGGAAATCACTTATCTACTTTTATGAGATACTTATTCGTATCAGACTGCATCCCTGATCTCCCTTACAAGTTCTGTTTCGCCCTTTTTTTCCAAAACTTCGGCTGCCGTAAGTAAAAGTTCTTTCAGTTTGTTTAGATATCTTGTCTGTTCTGCCGCCTTAATTGCTTTTTCATCAATGATCTCTGCAACTTCTGTATCTTCCGGAATAACATCTGCACAGCTCTTTTTGATTGCTTCTTTCTGGTCTTCAAATAAATTGACTTTTTCAAGTACTTCATTGATGATCTGCTCTGTAAGGACTACTTTTAGTGGTTCATCAGGCTCGTTTGTACTGCTTTCTTCTGCTTTTTCCTGTTCGTTCTGCAAAACTTCATTCAGTGTATCCTGTACCTCATTATAAATCTGGATAGTTTCTTCGTCATCATCGTCACCTACGACATCTTTAACAATCTGCGCAAATTCAACCTTCTTCTGGTCTGAGGTCATATGTTCCATACATCCCAAGACACTGTCTTCAAATTCCACATGCGGATTTACGGTATTTTTCGTATAAAACATGACTGAATGGATATCTGTACTCCGCTCTGTAAAAGCAGGAAATACAAATCCTGTTTCCGGCATGCCAACTACCCAGTCACGGATACGTGCGCCAATACGGTTTTCTGCTTCACGATATCCTAATGCCGGCTTCGTGAGTTCCACCGGGCAGATAGCGCAGAGAAGATACTCATACACTTCTTCCGATTCATCCAGTTTACTATTATCCGATGTTTTTGTCATAACATCATATGCATCGTGGAAAATAAGAATCAGGTAATTTCCTACACGATCATAATTGTCAATTACCATATCATAAAAAGTATCAAGCAGATCATCATTTTTCAGTTTACAATCACGCAGCCCCATTAAAAACTGCTGTCTTCCTCCAGCTTTTTCCTCTTCGTTCGGGAAGTTTAACTCAACCAGGTTATTGCCAATTTTTCCTGACAAAGTTTTTTTGGCGATTTCCAAATACTTATAAAATTCTTCATCCTCAAGATTCAAAAATGTTTCGCTGATTTTTGTGATTTTTTCCTTGTCAACACTGACATAACAACCGCACATTCTGGTAAATGTACATGCCTCCTTTTTAAATCTGCGTTTTAATTCTAATACGTCTTTGTTATCCATGTGCTTTGCTACCGTAATTTTACGGCTTTCCCCTTTCTTTGTATTTTCATAAGTGCTTGCGTAATTTCTCTTTTATCCGCTTATTCATCTCTATATCTCCAATGAGCCGTCTGTGGCAAAAATTACTTCGGCATTTATAATTCTTCCGTTCTTGCTATTTGCGCCTTTTAATTTTCTGATGCATTGCATTTCGTCAATCAACTTGATGTATTTTGCATTTCCCTTTGCTCTAAACGATATGTCTACTCTTGGGCGGTTATTGACGAAGCTTTTACGGTTAGTATTAACTGTTGCGACTGGAATGTATTTGGAAACAAACTCATTTGCTTTTGCATAAAGTTTATCCCAATCATAGCTGTCTATAGTCATGATTTTAGTTCCTTTCTTAAATAATTTGGTCTATACCCATATATTCCGCATTTTGCCAGTATTTGATTTCCACAGTTATATCATTTCTCACAAGGGTGAATTTGCGCTCCTTTTTGTTAAAACGAGCCGTATGATAATTTCCGGTTTTAAAATCCATAAGCGTTTGGACATGACATTCGCAGTTTTTTTTCGGGTAGTTTTTATCGTTTTTATAAATGGTGTGCCATCTATACGGTTCAACCTTTTTTAATCTTCTTTTTACTGCTTTGTAGCATTCATGATTTGCGCAATTATAATCCCATGATAAAGTCATGCTGTATTTGAATTTTACTCGGTATTCTATACGCTTTTTCAGAAAATAATTACATACGCTAAAAGGCGAAAATTCGTAAGCATTGCTTCTTAGAAATTCCATAAATTCAGCCTGTTCGGTTTCTGACAACGGCTCTACAAATTTAAAAATAAGCGAATATGACATCAGCCAAAACGTTTTATCATTTTTGAACTTGTTATACCGAGTATTCAAATAATAATACGGGAACAATTCTTCTCTTTCTTTCATAATCTCACCTTTTTTTTGTAGAGATATATTTTAAATATCCTGTTTAGACGACTTATACCTGTCTCTCGATGCAGAACGGAACATCATAAAAAGCATTTCCGGCAATGCTTTTTCTCTGTTTCTGCGTTTTGCATTCTTAATTACTGTTAGTTCTTTCCAATTATTGCTCCTACTGCTTTCTGTCGGTACAATCACTCCGACAAAATAAGGGATTTCTTTTGATACAACAGCATATACTTCCTCTGGCATTACAATATAGTTGTAATCACCGATAAAGTTTAAGCCATGTCCCGAGCGAAAATCATCTACAGAAGATTTAATTTCATAGCAGTAAAAATCTCCCTTTTCAATACCGGAGACAGTATTATTCACAGGTTTAAATTTCATATAATCTACCCTGATTGCATGCCCTGTTGCATAATCAAACGTGACTTCTTTCGCCATATAAATTCTTGTATCATTATTTGGATTTATATATTTTTCTAGTGCTGTGGAAAGCTCCTTTGTAATTTCCGGTCGCTTACTCATATTTCCTCCATTAATTTCTAATTTAGTTATTTAAATATTTTCTTGCTCTTGCCAATTTCATTGGCATAAATACCATCAGAGCAGCCTCTTTTATCGCCTCGCCAGTAATTGTAACAGCCACTTAATTCAGGATATTCTTCGCATTTTAATTTATAAGGTTCTACGATTGTAGCGCAATATATGCCATTAGGAATATGCCCGTACTTTTTAATGTCTTTATCCCTAACTATACTTTCGATAAAATGTGTAACAGATATTTCTACAATATCTCCTTTTTCAGCTCTTAATAATGGTCTGTCAAATTCATACGGAATATCTTTCATACTTTTTCCAACTTAAATACTTATTTTTAGTTATTTATAATCTTCAAATCTCTGCACGGCAGCAAAGGCAAATCTCGAATTAACCCATCGTTGCATACGTTTCAGATCATCTTTGGGTTTAAGCCTATATTTATCGTAAATCATCACATAGGGATTGTATCCGAGATCTCTAAGCGTGTATATTCGCTCCAAATCCTGCTCTATTGTGGTGTTAAATCCGCAGAGGATATATACGGTCATTTTCCTGTAATCCCATCCGGTAAGTTGCTTAAACATTTTAAATTTCGGAATTATGAAATTTTTATCTTCATATCGATCCCACGCAAAATGAATGTTCTTAATTTTCATCTGCCGAATGTATTCTGCTTTATCTCCTGTCATGATCCTAATATCGCATCCTTGTGAAAAATCTACCCACGCACCGCTGTCAATGAGCTGTTGGCTCAGTTCTTTCCAGTTCTTACAGGCGAACATATTCGGATCAAGCAGGATAATATTTTTCTGCCCGTTCCAAAACTCGGACAGGTCCGCAACCTTTACGGAACATTTACCCTCTTTTTTTCCAACGATGCAAAAATCACATCCACGTGGACATCCCCTTGTCAGAAAGCCATACGCCGTATCCTTACATAAATCCGGGTAAAGGCTGTAGTCAGGATAAATATGCTCAATCTCTGCTGGCAATGGATCTCCGCCAGAAGGATAATTATAGCCAGTTCCGCCTTTTATTATTTCATTGGCGCATACCGGATGTGGATAATCTGATGTAAAGGTAAATACCTTACTCATGTATACCTTATCCGGCGGATTTATCCATGCAGTCAGTGGATCATACCACTCAACCACATCCCCTTTCTTCTTATGCCAAGCAGACAACTTCATAAGAGGCAGGTTTGGGAAATTGTGACCGTCAACATCTATCAGTCCTATTCTCATTTTTCCTCCTAAATTCTAATTTTTAATTGCAAACTGTCACATTACTTATTTCTGCTTTAATATTTTCCAACTCGTGTTTGTAAAATTTTTTTCTTTGTTGCTTTTTGCCGATTTAAGAAACAATATGACCATCCAAAACACAATAACAAGATGGCTCTATCTCTTCCTGTTCTATCCACGCTTTGACGGTTTCATCGATCATCCTCGCAAGTTCCTGTTCCTGATCTTCAGAAACTTCAAAATTTTCTGCTGCTTCCCCCACATCTTCAGACAGATTTTCTTTAATGGAATCAATAATTTTTTCCTCGCAACTATTCCATCTAAATACCGGCTTTGTACATGTTCCGACGTAAATTTCACTCTCACCCGGATAGCTTTCTTTTGCGTCTTCTATTGCCTCCTGTTCGGTGTCAAATTCCCCATAATAAAGTTCTCCGTCATTGCTATGACAATATTTACTCATGTTTATACCTCTCTTTGCATTTGATACTATCTTTCATTTTTTTCGTGTCTATATCTTTACTTCTTCCTTTTGGATGAAATCTTTTCTCTGCATCTTTTATACCAGCAATTAAAGTTGCTATCTGTATTGAAGCTAAAGTTTCTTCTTTTGTTTTTCTCGGTAACTGATATTTATTCATGATAGCGTGAATCCTTTTATCAATAGCCATCAGATTATCGAGATTGGTATTCAGTGTATTTCCATCCAAAAAAATCACGGTGCTATTTTCGGGAATTTGACCATACGCATTTTTATATACAAACAAATGCTTCATTTCCCATTTGTCCGGCAATTCTGTTTTGATGAAAACATATTTAATCCCATTGCTACTTTTCTGAATGCTTTCAAAGCCGATAGGTCGTTTATTTTTTGGAACTTGATTTTTCTTAAATCTGGTTGTGATGCCGGGTTTAATATTTTTTCTTAACATACATTGGCTTAAGGCACCTTTTTTTATGTTAAGTTTGAATTTATCATTGAATGCAATCTGTATTTCATTCAATGAATGCGAAGGTGCATATGCTTCCAAGAAACATATTTCATCTTTTGAATACTTATGACCTGTAGTATATCCTGTAGTAATTTTGTTGTCAGACAAAAAATACTCAACTTTCCATTTAGGAACATCTGTTTGAAATTTTTTATTTAAAGCGTTCGTTATTTCTTCTCGACTATGCCCGGCAGCATAGCTTCTTATAAATTTCTCTTCATCTTCCGTCAAGTGTCTGTATTTAACTTTTGGCATTATTTTTTTCCTCTAAGAAAAATTCAGGAACTTTTACATTTTTTGCGGAATCGTACTCTCCAATAACTTTCTGTGTTTCAATTGATAGCGACACGCCTGCTAATATCTGTTGCGATACACTTGACACTGCCCTCGCCCTATCAATCTCCGTCTTTAGCTCATCGGGGCTTAATGATGTATCTCCAAGTCTTTTCAATTCTGCAAATAAAGCTCCACTTAACTCATCCCAACCATTCTTCACGTTACCGATACCTCCGTCATTCACATTTTTTCTCTTGCCTTTTCGCCTGGCGTAGCATTTCTGCGATATCTTTCAGGCGCACACTGCCTATACATGATCTCTTTTCCAATTCGTTTTCTACTGTCATGACGTCTGTATAAATTTTATTGTTTTCCTTCACTTTATCCTCATACAACCGTTCATATCTCTGCGCTGTTTTCTTCGCTTTGTTCAGATTGTCCAGATTATTTGCATCTTTATATTTGATGATCTTATAATTCATGGAACGGATCATACTCTGTGTTAACATAAGCTGCTCCTTTTCCAGTAAATTCTTTTTTATTGGCTTTATCTTGGTATAAAATCTGATCACTTTTTTTGAATTTCTTTTTTTGTAATTAATCCGTTCATTGAAATCAAAAATATCTAAAATTTCTGTATCCATTTCATCCTGTATATACTCGTATGATTCATACCCGACCATAAGCCCTACGCCATCCGGAAGATAATCATTCCAAGACTCGCCCTGTGAAACAATCTTTTCATATAATGAATCTGTCACAACCAGATAATTGTAATTTCCATACCAGCTTTTCTTCGCATGGCTTTTTAAATCCTGCTTTGTGACTTTCAGTTCGTAACACCGGATGATTCCCTTCGAATCCATCAGGATATAATCACAGATTTCATTTCCATGACCATTTCCATAAAACCCGATCGTAATTTCCTCACATCCGTACCATCTTTTTTCTCTTGCCAGATTTTCCAAACCCTGTTCTAATTCAATCGTTTCCGTTCTTTTCATAAAAATCCTCACAATGAAATGGCTGCTATGTTAAAACGTCACTTGTTCCATTAGACTTATTTATTTGCACCCGATTCATCCCATTTCAACGGATTCTCAAAGTCAGTGTCACCATCACGAAAACAATGGTCATCCAACTTAGAAAAATCCATTTTTTGAATGATGTAACCACATTTTTTGCACACATAAACGTTAATCGGGACTATACCATGTTTGTTCCAGTTAAATGCACTCATGCCATCTTCTTTATCAATAGCTATGTACGTAGAACAATCTTCTCCGTGATAGTTTGAATATGCAATTCGAATATTTTTAAAAAACTTGTCTCCTTGGCATAATGGACACTTCAAGTTTTTATTGGCTTCCTCTAAACGCGATTCCACAATTTTTCTGTTTCTTTTCACACTGGATTTATAAGCCTTATTGCTTTCTTCAATCTTTTTTTCTCTTCCTGTTGTTCCTGTATTTTACTGTTAAAAACTTTTTTTGCCCTATTAAACATTTTATTATTTCCTCTTTTTACCAAATTCATTTTCCTTCAATTGTGTCAACAATAATCCCTGATATTAATCTGTAATGTTTCCCGTCCATTCCATTCATTGATCTGTGGTTCATATAAAAGATTGAGCCGTGTATGCTCTGCATTTCCGGCAAGCAAGCAATCTTTCTCAATCGTGCCAAATCTCCGTTCCATATCTTCTAAAAATGCATCAGGATCTGTAAAATAAATGCCATCAAGAATAAGTCCATTTTCCTGCAATAGCGTAAGTTTTACACCACATCTGGTCTTACCAATAACCTTTGCTCCGGTAATCCTTGTGCTTCTCGCAGCAAATACAGGTTTTTCATTGCCTTTCCCACATGGTTCCAGTTTTTCAATGTCATGCACAATTTCTTTTGTGGCATAATCTACCGGCATGACAATATCAATCCTTACTTTTTCGATCAGATCATTATCTTCCAGCCGGCAGTTTTCATTCATGGCTTTTCTAAACGACTCAATGTTCTCTTTTTGCAGAGATAGTCCTGCCGCCATCGGATGTCCGCCAAATTTATCCAGATACCGGCTGCACTTGACCATTTCATCATACATGGAATATTCCTCAATAGATCTTCCCGATCCTTTTACTTCTTCCTTACCATCTGTAAGAACAAATGCAGGTCTGTAAAAGCGTTCTCTTACTTTTCCTGCAACAATCCCTGCAATACTCTCATGACATTCTGGGAGATAAACGACCAATACCTTATCATCAGACATTTCTTTTTCGACGATTGCAATGGCTTTTTCTACATTTTCCTGCGTCATTGCTTTTCGTTCATTATTAAATTTCATAAGGAGACTTGCGCTTGCTTCGGCTTCTTCCTCTGTTGATGCTAATAACAGACGCATAGCATGCTGTGCTGTGTCAAGTCTTCCGCTTGCATTGATACATGGTCCCAAGACAAATCCGACATGATATGTACTCAATTTCTTATATTCAAGGTTGTTTGCACGAAGCAGTGCTCTCATTCCATAATTCTGCGTATGAGCAAGCATATCCAATCCGATTTTCACAAGGATGCGGTTTTCATCCGTAAGATCCATCACATCCCCAATAGTTGCGAATCCTGCAAATTCTATGAATGGTTTTACTTCAGATTCAGGGATTCCGCATGACTGGTATAAAGCCTGTATAAACTTATAGACAACGCCTGCTCCACAAAGTCCTTTGTACGGATATCCGCATTCGACCTGCTTTGGATTAATGATCGCATCTGCCACACTCTGTTTATACTGACGTTTCCCGTCAATCTCCTCATATGGGATATCATGGTGATCTGTTACGATCACAGTCATTCCTTTTTCTTTTGCATGTGCAACGGCATCAATCGCAGCGATTCCGTTGTCACATGTGATGATTGCTCTTGCGCCTGCTTCATATGCGGCATTGATCAGGTTTATATTAATGCCATACCCATCCTCGATACGATTTGGGATTGCAAAATCAACATCTGCTCCGCATCTTTTCAGCCCACGGTTTAACATATAGGTGCTGCACACTCCGTCTATGTCGTAATCTCCAATGATGCGGATCTTTACGTTTTTTCGAATCAGATCTTTTATAATATCAACTGCCTTTTTCATATCTTTCATCATCCATGGATCATATAAATCCTCATAGCGACCATTTAGATATTTGTTGATCTGATCTGTTTTATCAATTCCCCTGTTACGCATGATTCTGGCAACCGCCGGGCTTATATGAAACTGCTGTGCAATGGCATTAAAATCTCCACCTTTTCTAAGTTCTATCCATCTTTTTCTCATGATCTTCTCTTTCTCCGGGAAAAGTGTTGGACACCTTTTCGCATAATTCGCATAACTGTCAAATGGAATCTGTCCGGTTTTTTCTATTTTTATAAGCGTAGGCTTACTGATCTGCATCTTGTCGTGCAGGCATAATACCGTAAGCCCATATTTGCGCCTTACTGATCGGAGATCAAAAGAGATCGGTAAACTGTTATTCTGCATCTGCTCTCCCTTCTTCACTTGTATAATATAGCGTATATCAACATATTGAATCGCAAAAAAATTACGGCTCTGTCTTTTCTTTGATCTTTTCCAATGTACGCTCCAGTTCAGAGTATTTATAATATTGCTTTGTATCTTCTTTTTCTGCTCGTTGCTCTGTACTTAGCACATAGCCGGTTCCTCTTTCATTTTCAAGAGATTCTGTCTGTATGACCGTTTCTTCAATATTTTCATTCGAACATCCTGTGATGTTTGATATACATAATATTAAAATACTTAAATATATTATTTTTT
>ENA-UOOD01001121-UOOD01001121.1-human-gut-metagenome-genome-assembly--contig:-CS67-NODE-1121-length-28634-cov-8.203156_pt1 | contig 28634 bp, 17 predicted proteins | sample MGYA00242464_ERZ724011 | MGnify/ENA metagenome assembly ERZ724011 | reverse complement strand
CGATGACGACGCTCGGGATGAAGGTCACCAGCGTGATGACCATCATCAGCCGCTTGACCGTGCGCTCGCGGACCTTGTCGATGAAGACCTTCTTCTCGTATTGCAGAAAACGCACCATGGCGTAGGTCGCCAGCGCGATGAACACCGAGTTGATGAAGAAGAGGTAGAAGGCGCCGATGAAAAAGCGGAACTGCCCCGTGGCCAGTCCGAAGCCCGCCGTACAGAGGGGCGGGATGAGGGCCGTGGCGATGGCCACGCCGGGAATGACGGTCGACGTGCGGTCCTGCCGCGTCTGCGCCACGATGCCCGCCAGACCGCCGAACAGGGCGATCAGCACGTCGTAGGTCGTAGGCACGGTGCGCGCCAGCAGCTCGCTGCTGTTCGACGAGAGCGGCGAGATGAAGAAATAGACCGTCGAGGTGATGATGGCGACGATGAACATCAGCGCCAGGTTGCGCAGCGACTTCTTGAGCAGTTCGAAATCGTTGATGCCCAGCGCGAGGCCGACACCCATGATCGGGCCCATGATCGGCGAAATGAGCATCGCGCCGATGATCACCGCGGCCGAATTGACGTTCAGGCCCAGCGAGGCGATCATCGTGGCGAAGATCAGCACCCAGAGGTTGACGCCGCGGAACTCCACGCCCTTCGAGACGGAGGCCACGACCTCGTCGCGCTGCGCCTTGTCCTCGTCGAGGCTGAAACGGCCCTTCATAAATTCGCGCAGCTCCCCGAGCCACGCCGAAAACGAACGTTTTACCTTTTGTGTATCGTCTGTACGGTTCTCTTCCATCAATGCGTTTCGATTTGAGTTACTCCTCCCCGTCCTCCCGGACGCGGCGGACTTTGGGCTTTCCGGCCACGACGATCACGAACTCGCCCTTGGGTTCGGTCGTGCGGAAATGCCCGAGCACCTCGGCGACGGTTCCGCGCACGGTCTGCTCGAACTTCTTGGTGATCTCGCGCGACACCGAAACCCGGCGGTCTTCGCCGAAAACCTCGGCGAACTGCTCGAGACACCGGACCACGCGGTAGGGCGATTCGTAGAAAATCATCGTACGCTCCTCGCCGGCAAGCGCCTGCAACTGCTTCATCCGCCCCTTCTTCTGGGGCAGGAAGCCCTCGAAGCAGAAACGGTCGCACGGAAACCCGCTCTGCACCAGCGCCGGAATCAGCGCCGTGGCGCCGGGCAGCGTCTCGACCTCGATCCCCGCCTCGACGCACGTGCGCACCAACAGGAACCCGGGGTCCGAAATGCCGGGCGTCCCGGCGTCCGACACCAGGGCGGCATTGCGTCCCGCGGCGATCGCCCCGGCGACCATTTCGACCGTGGCGTGCTCGTTGAACTTGTGGTGCGAACGGAGTTTCTGCTCGATGCCGAGGTGCTTCAGCAGGAACGACGTCGTGCGCGTGTCCTCGGCGAGGATGAAATCCACCTCGCGCAGGACGTTCACTGCGCGCAGCGTGATGTCGTCCAGATTCCCGATCGGCGTAGGTACGATATAGAGTTTGGCCATCGTGTCAGGCGAATTTGCGTTCGAGCAGTTCCATCATAAACTTCGCGCCGTCCGAATTGGGATTCCAGGCGTAGTTCTCGGCAATGTGGATCATGCACTCGTCGAAATCGTCGAAGGCGTTGAGCGTCGCGATCGCCTCTTCATAGGCTTCGCCGTCGCCGCCGAACAGATCGCGGATCAGCAGGAACTTGTCGTTGATGCCGATGGCGTTGCGAAGGTCGGCGACCGGTTCGCCGCGGCGCAGTTCCGAAGCCATGTCGCGCCGCGGAGCGATCGTGTCGGCCAGCGTCTGCACGTCGTGGTTGATCACCTCGCCCAGCACGGCCCCGACAGGGACCGCAACCTCCCTCGCTCCGGATTCGGCCTCCTCCGGCTCGGCGGCGGCAGGCGCTTCCGCAACGGTGACGGGTTCCGCCGCGGACTGCGGCACGGACATTCCGGACTGCGGCACGGGGCCTGCGGACGCAGGCGCAGCCGCCGGTTCGGGAGTCGCGGCAAACCCGGGACGGACAGTCGGTCCGGGCGTCACAGCGGGTTCGTGACGGGCAGCGGGTTCGGGACGGGCAGCGGGTTCGGGACGGGCAGCGGGTTCGGGACGCTCCGCCGGTCTTTCCGCCGTTTCGGGCCTTGCGGGCTTTTCGGCGGGCGCAGGCGTATCGTAGAGCGACATGATGACGCGCTGTTTGTGACGGTGGCGGACGGTCTCCTCCTCCAGCCCGAACAGCGTGGGCGCGATGTATTGGGGTTTCTCCGCAGGAGCGGGTTCCGGAGCTGGCGCAGGAGCGGGTTCCGGAACGACGACCGGTTCAGCCGCAGCGGCAGGTCCGGGCGCAGCGACCGGCTTCGCAGACAGTTCAGCCGCAGCCTCGGATTCAGGCGCAGCGACCGGCTTCGCAGACGGTTCGGGCATGGCCTCGGATTCGGATGCTGCGACCGGTCCGGATTCGGCGGCCGGTTCGGATTCTCCGGCGACGAATGCGGCTTCGGACGCCGCTTCGGGATCAGGCTCAAATCCGGATTCCCCCTCAAGTTCCGGCTCGGAATCCGACGCCGCAGGCTCCGCCATTCCGGGCGTCTCCGTATCGGGATTCCCCCCGGCAAACACCCCGGCAGAATCGGCCGCGACCGTCGTATCGGGTTCGGAAAACGGCTCTGCGGGTTCCGCCTCCGCATCGAACGCGGGTCCTGAAACGGCATCGGGACCGGGTTCGAACACGGCTTCGTCCGTCGGGTCGAGCGAAAGCACCGCCCCGAGGTCGATGGGCACCGGAGCCGCCGCAGGCTCCGTCTCCGCAACCGGGAATTCCGGAAGGGATTCCACCTCCGTAAAGCGCACCGCATCGTAGAGCGTCCGCAGTTTTTCCAGCGCCAGGTCGCGTTCGAGGGCCGGAATCTCCCCGGAAGGCTCCCAGCCGTCGACAATCGCGGTCAGCTTGCGCAGTTCGGCACGTATCGTCTTCAAATCCATCATTGCGTACTGTTTTGACCTCCAAAGGTAGAAAAAATTTGCGAAAGCCCAGCCATTCCCCGGAACCTTTTGTCCGAAACATCTCCGAACGGGTTTTTCCGGGACATCCGGACCGTCCCGCCGGGCACGGAAAAGGGAGCGGCGGCCGAAGCCGCTGCTCCCTTGCAGCTGTCCCGCACCCGCGGCGTCGGCCGCCGTGCCGGAGAGACGAATCATTCGGTGATCCGGAAACTGCCGCCGAGCGTGCAGTCGGAGTCGTGCCCTACCCAGACATGGTAGTCGCCCGGCTCCTGGCCCCACTTTTTGTCGAGACGCCAGAACGAAAGGTCGTCGGGCGTCAGCGTGAAGGTCACCTCGCGGCTCTCTCCGGAGCGAAGCATGACCTTCCGGAAACCTTTCAGTTCACGAACCGGACGCGTCACACCGGACAGCAGATCGCGCACGTAGAGCTGCACGACCTCCTCGCCGTCGCGGCCGCCCGTGTTGGTCACGCGGACCGACACGCGAACCTCGCCGCCGACGGCGGTTTCGGGCGTCAGCACCCGCAGGTCCGAATAACCGAACGTCGTGTAGCTCAACCCGTAGCCGAAACAATACTGCGGCGAATTGGGTACGTCGAGATAGCGCGAAGTGTATTTGTTGGGCTTGCCCGACTCGTCGGCCGGACGTCCCGTGCTCTTCATGTCGTAATGGATCGGAATCTGCCCCACCGTGCGGGGAAAGGTCATCGGCAAACGCCCCGAAGGGTTGTAGTCGCCCGACACGACATCGGCCAGCGCCTCGCCCGCCATCGTGCCCGGATACCAGGTCAGCAGCAGGGCGTCGGCAAGTTCCGCTTCACGGGCCAGCTCCATAGGACGACCCGTAACAAGCAGGACGACAATCGGTTTCCCGGTTTGCTTCAAGCTCTCCAGCAGGTCACGCTGCGCGTCGGGCAGCGCAAGCGACGCAAGGCTTGCCGCCTCGCCGCTCTCCCCCGCCTTCAATCCGAGCGCGACCAGCACCACGTCCGACTTCGCGGCTGCGGCCACCGCCTCCGAAATACCGCCTTCGAGGGCCTTGTGCGGGTCGCATCCGCGGGCATAGGTCACACGGTCGGCTCCGAAACGCGCCCGCAATCCGTCGAGAAAGGTCGAAGTCCGGCCGGCCTCGGCGAAATGAACCCACGAGCCGATCAGGTCCCACCGGGAATCGGCGAAAGGTCCCACCAGCGCGATCCGGCTCCCCTTTTTCAGGGGCAGCACGCCGCCGCGGTTCTCCAGCAGCACCATCGAACTGCGGGCCACGCGACGCGCGGCATCGAGATGTTCCGGGGCGTAATAGCACTTCTCGCGCTCCTTCGCCTGGTAGCGGAAAGGATCGTCGAACAGCCCCAGGCGGAACTTCACGGCCAGCACCTCGCGGCAAAGGCTGTCGATCAGCGACTCCGGGATACGCCCCTCCCGCACCAGTTCGGCGGCATGGAACAGGTAGGCGGCGCTCATCATGTCCATGTTGACCCCGGCGCGCAGGGCCAGTTCGGCAGCCTGCGCATCGTCGCCCGCCACGCCGTGAGCTTTCAGTTCGCCGATCGTGCCGTAGTCGGTCACCACGAATCCGCCGAAGCCCAGTTCGTCGCGCAGCAGGTCGCGCATCAGCCAGCGGTTAGCCGTGGCCGGAACGCCGTCGAGGTCGTTGAACGAGGTCATCACCGTCGCGGCCCCGGCATCGAGCGCCGCCCGGTAAGGCGGCAGGTAGCTGTCGCGGAAAACCCGCTCGGACATATCGACCGCATGGTATTCGCGCCCGGCCTGCGGAGCGCCGTAGGCGGCGAAATGCTTCACGCAGGCAAGGACCGACGAGGGGTCGGACAAGTCGCCCTGATAGCCCCGCACCATCGCTTCGGCGACACGCGCGCCCAGATAGGGGTCTTCGCCCGCGCCCTCGGAGACACGACCCCACCGGGGGTCGCGCGAAACGTCGCACATCGGCGAAAAGGTCCAATGGATGCCCATGGCCGAGGCTTCGCGGGCCGAAACGCGGGCCAGCGACTCCGCAGCGGCAGGATCCCACGAGGCGGCGACGGCGAGGTTGATCGGGAAGATCGTCCGGAAACCGTGGATCACGTCGGCGCCGATCAGCAGCGGGATACCCAGCCGGCTCTCCTCGACGGCGATCCGCTGCAACCGCTCGGTCTCCTCGAAGGACTTGATGTTGAATACGCTGCCGCAGCGCCCTTCGCGGACCAGCCGTTCGACGGAAAGTTCCGTCTTGTCGGGTCCCGTGACGGCGCCGCCTCCGCGCTGCTGGACCAGCTGGCCGATCTTTTCGTCGAGCGTCATGCGTTCGACCAGTTCCGCGGCGCGCCGCCGGTCCTGCGGGGTGACGGGCTGCGCCCCGGCGGGATACAGCACGAGGGCCGCCAATACGGTAAAGATGCTATTTTTCATCGGTAAAAGTTTGAAAAGACATGCGAAGGTAATGAAAATACCGCAAAAAAAGGGCTTCGGAACGGAATAAACTCACTCACTCCCGAAGCCCCCGCGATCGCAGCGGCGTCACTCCTTCACGCAGCGCATGCCGTAGGCTGTGGTCATCTTCCGTTCGTAATAGGTCCCCTCGCCCGTGGCGTCGCCCGCCTTCCAGTCGTACATCGGGAGCGGCTTGCCGCCGGCGAGCGTCGACGAACAATAGGCTGCCGAACGCCCCGGATAGTGGATGCGGCCGTTATCGCCCTTGCGGAACATCGTCGACGGGCCGATGAGGGTTCCGCCCGAATTGAGCACATACCAGCGGCTGTACGTGTCGCCCGAGTCCTGGTTCTTGGCGGCGTTGCCGTCCACGTAGGCAAGCAGCGACTGCCATTCGGCCGCCGTCGGCACCCGGTATCCCACCGGGCAGGGATCGTTCAGCCCCTTGCCGCCCTCGGTCCAGCCTTCGGACATCGCTGCGGACGACCGGGTATAGAACGTCGTCGGATTGCCGTTTGCCGTTGCGGCGGTCATCTCCTCGCCGCTGACCTGCCAGCCGGCGGTGCGGGAGGCGTTGAAAACCACCTCGCGCGTCATCGCGCCGAAAGCATCGGGATACTCCGCATGCCCCTCGTAATATTTGTTCTTCGAAAGAATCTTCGCGCCGATGAACGGCTCCTTGCGGCCCCACTGATAGAACAGTCCGTAGGAGCGGAAATCCTGCACACAGGCCTTCGGGTCGGCCGAATGGTATTCGGCCCCGACATTACGGTCCTGCCAGGCGATACCGCCGACGGTCACGTCCGAAGGCATCTTGTCCACGACCCAGACCAGCCACGACCAGACAACCGCGCCTCCGGCGTCGAACAGCGCGACCAGCCCACTGCCCTGCTTCGACTTGGCCGCAGTGCAGGTGATTTCATTCCGGGAAGCGTCGTAGTCAAGCCCCGAAAGCAACTCTGCGTCGGTGGTCCAGACCCAGTCCGCCGCAACGCCCTTCACATACGCGCCGTCGGTGCGCCGCGCCGGAAACGCACGGGTTTCACCCGCCCGGACCACGACCGTATTCGCCCCGGTCGACCGCTGCACGACGGTCACCTGCTGCGGTTCGACGCCCTCCATTTCGGAGGAGACGGTCAGCGTCGCGCTGCGCGGACGCACGCCCTCGCCGTCGTCGGTCAGCAACAGTTTCACGACCGAACTTTTCGTCCCTTCGGACTGCGACACGGCGCACCAGTCGGTCGCACCCTCGATTTTCCATGCCACGGATGCACGCAGGTTCAGGGCCGGTTCGCTCCCGGCGCCGTAGACGGTTATATCGGCGCCGTTCTCCGCCAGCACGAGGATCGGCTCGAACTTCTCCTGCGTCACGGTCACGGTGTGCTTCTCTTCGCCCGCGGCGTAAAAACGCACCGCGGTCGTGCGCTCCTCGGGCTGGAAACTCTGGTCGACCGTCAGAACGATCTTCTTCGTGTGCGAACCTTCGGCGACGTTGGTGCGGCACCAATCGTCGTCGCAGGAGACCGTCCACGGCGAATCGGCCGTGATTTCAAGGACGCTGCGCCCTCCGAACATATCGAACGTCACGTTATCCTCGAGCAGTGAAAGGTTGGATTCGGCGACCTCGGGATCGTCGCTGCACGCCGCACAGCAAACGGCTGCCGCGACGGTCAGAAAAAGAAAAAGTCTCTTCATCGTTGAAGTTGTATTTAAGGTTTTGTTCGAATGTCGTATTTACCAGGACACGGACGATTCGTAGGTATGCCCGAAACTGTCGGTGACCCGCACCATGCCGCCCCGCTCGCTGCCCGGATCGACCCGGAACATATGCCACGTATTGGTCGGCGTCCCTCCGCGCACACCCGTCGCCAGCACCTCCTCGTAATAGGGATCGGTGCGCTGCGTCCGCTCCATCGCCACCGCCTGCCCGCCCGAAGCGGGAATCCACTCCACGGCGCTCCAGGCCGTGTCATAACCCCAGACATTGGCATAGACACAGGCCGAATTGGTGCGTCCGGGTGCATAGAGGCGCATCTGCATATCGCGCTTCCCGCCCGCCGGCTTGTAATACCACGAGAGCCGTTCGCCATCGACCTCGACCACGGCATAGCCGCGCGGCGTGCCGTCGCAGTTGACGTCGCCGTTGATGAACAGGTCGCCCGGCGTGCGGGCGATGCAGTGCATGACCTTGCGTCCGTCGTCGTAACGGTAAATGTCATGGTAGTGCTTGTGCCCCCCGAAGGCATGGACCTTATAGGGGCTTATCGCATCGAGGAAACGCTGGAAATTGCGGTGGTTGCGCGCTGCGGTGTTCTTCGTGTGATAGAGAATCGGGCAATGGGACGAGACGACGAGCGTGCTGCCCGCCGGAACGTAGCGCAAATCGGCTTCGATCCAACGGCAAATTTCGTCCGTAAGACCGATCGTATACTCCTCTTCGGCGGTCGGCGCATGGTCGAAAAGGATGTTGTCGAGGAACAGATAATGGATTTTCCCGATGTTCACCGAGTAGTTCGCCGGACCGAAATAGCGTTCGTAGCTCTGCAAGGCGAGCGAATCGGTCAACTCGGCCGGATCGTGATCGTGGTTGCCCGGCAGGCTGAAGGTCGTGAAACCAAGCGTCTCCAGCCCCTGACGGTACTTCGGGAAAAGCGACATATCGTTCCAGACCAGGTCGCCCAGGCTGACTCCATAAACCTCCGTCGGAAGCCCCTGCACGGTTTTCAGCACATCGGGAACGACATGACCGAGATAGGAATCCACCGACGTGTTATCGGCAGCCAGCTGAATGTCGGCCATAACGATCAGCGAATGGCGGTCGGACGGAGTCTTGCGTCGTGTCAGCGTAAAATCGGCCCGGTTGACGGCCTGTTTGCGGTCGATTTTGCGGTAGAACCGCGGACAGCCCTGCGTGGCGGGGATCTCGCAGTCGGCAGGCACGGAGACAAAGACGAAATTGCGCCGCGCGAGGTCGGAGGCCAGATAGTAAATCCCCCGTTCGTCGGTCGCCGTCACCTCCAGGCCGTCGCTCACCACCACCCCGGCAATGCCATTGCCGGCGCTGTCCTTCACGATTCCCTTCACCGTCATTCCGGCCTTATCGGGAATCTGTCCGGCGGTCGGGCCGTCGTCACCGCCGCCCTCCGAGGAGGAGCAGGCCGCCAGGACAAGGGCGGCGAGGCACACCGACAGAAGCCGTATGTAGAATTTTGACATATTTTTTTGCATTGAGGATGCGGAGGAGGCCGGACCTCCTCCGCATCACGGTTATTTCATCACGACCCGGATGATTACGCTGTTCTTTTCGGGACGCACCTTGCCCTGATCATCGGCCCTGACGGAAAGCGGCAGCACATAGGAGGAATCAATGCCGTCGGCAAGCATCGAAGCGGCATCGAAGCGGATTTCGGCGCGGTCCATGACCCTGTCCCCCGACAAGCGCACTTCGGGGTCGAAGGCGAAATACCTGTCGGGCATCACCTTCAGTTCGAGTCCGTTTTCCACGTTATAGACATCGAGCACGGAGGGGTCGACCACCAGTTCCACGGTGATTCCGTCGTCATTGTAACCGCCCTTGTAAAGATAGAGATCGTAAACGCACGCCTGGCCCGAAGCGGCATCGTATTCGAGGACCTGGAAATCGTTCTTCGGGATGCAGACCATAGTGTCCACCGTCTCGTAGACGACGTAATCGTCGCCGCACCCTACGGCTCCCAGCAGAAGCAGGAGGCATATCGCAAGATTCTTCATCGCAATCGGATTATTAAGGTTAGTAACCGGGATTCTGCACGAGGTTGTAGTTGATATTGATTTCGCTCAACGGAATGGCCATCCAGTAGGTCTTGGGGGATTCGAACGTGCGTACGCCGCTCTCCTTCATCGTGGAGACCCGGTAGAAATCGGCCGCCGTCCTGCCGTCGAGATTCCACGCCTTGGGACGCCGGGACATCGCTTCGCCCGCCTCTTTCCAACGGCGCAGGTCGTGGTAGCGCATGCCCTCCATCAGCAGTTCGATCGAACGCTCCCGGTGCAGCACCTTGCGCAGTTCGTCGCCGGTGGGAATGCCCCCGGCCAAGGCCCACGAATCCTTGAAATCGGGCAGCCCCGAGCGGCGGCGGACCAGATTCAGGTAATTGAGGCTCGCGTCGCTCAACGACCCGTTGTATTCGAAATCGGCCTCGGCATAGCTCAGGTAGAGTTCCGCAAGGCGGATGTAAGGATAGGCATACTTGCGGTAGGTCCACGACTTGGTGTCGTAGTTGAAGGCCGACTGGCGGTGAATCCACTTCTTGAGAATGTAGCCCGTACAGCTCTGGTACTCCTTCGAGGCGTCGAGCACGCTGCCCTGCATCTCGCCGGCGCGGCATTTGAGAATGAACTCCTCGCCGTTGATGGCGTACTTGCCGCGGTCGTAGCCCACCGACGCATAGAAGCGCGGCTCCTTGTAGACATGGAGGTTGGCAGTCTCCTTTTCGGCATTATAGGCATAGGGGTCGATATGCATGGTCTCGGGGTCTCGGTCCCACGGCAGGCCGTTGTGCGTGTAGTACATCTCCACGCACTCGAACGTCGGAACGATGTTGATGCAGAAGCCGTCGGTACTGTACGGCAGCTTCAGGCGCGCGCCTCCGTAACGCTGCAAGTGCTCGATGCCGGTCTGGTCGCCCATTGCCCAAAGGTACTCGGTCGTATTCCAGAGCGGTTCGACGAAGCAGTCGTGGTAGTTGATCTCGCCGCGCTCGGCAGCGGTTGCAGCCGCAGTCGCGTTCGGGCTTTCGTAGAGCCTGTGCCCGTTGTCCTCGGCCAGCGTGATCGCTTCCTGGCAGGCGTCGAGCGCCCACTTCCACTTTTCGGGATTGTAGGTCTGGCTCATCAGCGGCGTGCCGTCGTTGTTGCGGAAACGCGCGTAGAACTCCGTGTTGCCGTTGCAGAGCGGACTGGCGGCATAGAGCAGCAGCCGGGCCTTCATCGCCTTGGCCGCCACCGAGGTGGCGCGCCCCAGGTCGGCATCGGGACGCGTCGGATACCCGTGCAGCAAATCGGCCGCGCGGTCGTAGGTCTCGGCGATGAACGTCACGCATTCGTCGAACGGACTGCGGGCCACATAGACCTGCTCCTCGGGAAGCCCCATGTCCAGCTGCCCCCTGACGAGGATGACCGGGCCGTAGTGAGTCAGCAGCACCCAGTGGTAATAGGCGATCAGAAAATAGGCTTCGCCCTTGAACTCGTCGGCCACGGACGGCGAGATGCCCGGGACTGCGTCGATATTGTCGATCATAATGTAACAGTAGCGGATGCCCTTGTACATGTCGTAGTTCGTGCGCCCGGACGGGGAAGAGGTCGTCGCGTCCCACAGACCGTAGTAAGTCTGGCTGGCGTTCTCCTCGTTGTAGAGCATGCTCTTGTAGGGAAAATAACGGGTCTGGCCGTTGGTGGCGGTGATAATGTCGTCGCCGGCGCAGAAGTCGGGCATGTAGCGGTAGGCCGCGATGTTGGGGGCGTAGGTGTAGAGCGTATTGAGGTACTTGCGGGCCTCCTTGGAGGTTTTGAAGATGTCCTCCTGCGTCGCCTGCCCCTCGGGAACCACGTCGAGGAAATCGCACGCGGCAAGCGCTCCGGCGCACGCAAACAGCAAAATGGATATGATTCTTTTCATGTCGCTCGAATTTTAGAAGTTATACTGAAGGCCGAGTTTCACCACGCGCTGCAACGGGTATTTCAAGCCGTTGCCGCTTCCCATTTCGGGGTCCCAGTATTTGAAGGGCGAAATGATGAACAGATTCGTGCCGGCCAGATAGGCGCGCAGGCTTTTGTACGTGAAACCCAGTTCGACGCTCTTCAGGCGCAGGTAGCTGCCGTTCTTGACCCAGAACGACGAGGTCTGCGTGTTGTTGGCGTTGTAGCGGTAATCCAGGCGCGGATATGCGGCATTGGGATTGGGATCGGCTTCCGACCAGTGGTCGTCGGCAACGTACTGCGTCATGTTGAAGCCCGAATACTGATTGTCGCGGAACGGATGCATGTCGTACATGCGCAGCGAGACGCGCGCCGTGCCCTGGAAGAAGAACGAGAAGTCCCAGCGTTTGTAGTTGACCGAGGCGCCGAAGCCGTACATGATCTCGGGCACGGTGGGATAACCCAGCGACGTGCGGTCGTTGGCGTCGATCACGCCGTCGCCGTTCATGTCGCGGTATTTGATGTCGCCCGGCAGATAATCGGGCATGAAGGTCTGCCGGGGCGAGTTGTCGATCTCCTCCTGCGAGGCGAAAAGGCCGTCGGCGACCAGTCCGTAAACCGAATTGACGGGTTTGCCCAGCACGGAGTTGTATTTGTTGGGCAGGTATTTCGCCTCGTCGCGGGCCTTCACCTCGTTGTGCGCATAGGTGAACGTTCCGCGCACGGAGACCAGCAGGTCCTTGTTGAACGCCTTGTTGTATTCGAGCGAAACATCGACGCCGCGGTTCTCCACCTCACCCAGATTGCCGTAGGGCGTGACGCCCGAAAGGCCCATCGTCGAGGGCAGCGAACGCCGCTGCATGAAGATGCCGGTACGATTTTCCTTGTAGACGTCGACGTTCAGCGTCAGGGCGTCGAACAGTCCCAGTTCAAGTCCTACGTTAAGTTTGGTGCTCTCCTCCCACGTGGCCAGGGGATTGCCCACGGTCTTGATCTCATGTCCGGTCTGCTTGACGAAGTTGGGCGAAAACCACACGTAGAGCGCCTTGTTCATGTTGACCGTCGTGAGATAGGGGAAACGGACGATGTTGTTGCTGCTGTCGGCCAGATAGTCGTTGCCCGAAAGGCCGTACGAAGCACGGATTTTCAGCAGGTTCACCTTGCTGCGGATACCTTCCCAGAACGGTTCGCCCGACACGACCCACGCTCCGGCGATCGAGGGAAAAAACCCGAAACGACGACCCGATATGAAGTTCTCCGAGCCGTTGTAGCCGAAGTTGAACTCCATCAGGTAGCGGTTGTCATACCCATAGGTAAAACGTCCGGCAAGACCCTGCTCGCGGTAAGGGAGCACCTTGTACTCATCATTGGTGGGCTGATTGTCGACCTTCTCCTTCTGGTGGTAGACGAACAGGGCGTTGACGTCGTGTTTGCCGAACGTGCGCGAATATTCGATCTGCCCCTGCAACGAGATCTCACGGTAACCGTTCCGCCCCGTGGAGGTTCCCAGATAGGACGATCCGGGCGTGCCGATGCTTTGCAGGTTGTAGTCGAAAGTCCCGTCGCCGTTGTCGGTATAGTCGGTCATTTCGTAATAATAGGGAGAAAAAGAACGGTAAGTCGCCGCATAGGTCTTGTTGTAGAACGAGACCATGCCCCGGACCTTCAGTCCCTTGGTGACGAAATCGAGGTCCTGGTCCACCGAGAAGGTCGTGGTGATGTACTGCGTGTGGCGCTGTCCGTATCCGCGGCTCAGCAGGGCATAGGGATTGATGTCCGTAGAACCACCGTCCCACGAAGGGGCATTTCCGAAAATCGGATCGTCGAGATCCTCCACGGAGCCTTTGGGATAGATGGCCGGGAAAGCGACCGGATTGGCGCGCATCGTATAGTAGAACAGGTCTTTCACCTCTTCGACGGGACGGTACCAGAAAAGCAGCTGCGTGTTCATCTTCAGACTCACGCGGGTCGTTCGGGTGAGCTGCGCGCCGACGTTGGCCTGGAAAAGGTATTTCTGCGAATTGATGTTGGTGTTGAATTTCGACTCCGCGGGCTTCTTCAGGATACCGTTTTCGTTGAAGATCGAAGCATTGAGGAAATAGTCGACCACCTTGCCGCCGCCCCGCACATTGAGATTCATGTTCTCGTTGACCGTAAAATCCTTGAAAAGCATCGAATACCAGTCATTGTCGGGATAGACGTAGGGATTGAGCCGGTTGCGGGTGCCCGTGATCTTCTCGTCCGAAAAGTGCTGCACATAAGTTTCGCCCGCCGGGGTGCGGGTGCGCAGCGCCTCGTTGTAGTTCTCCATGTAAGTCACGCCGTCGGCGATGTCCTGCACGCGCGTCGGCATCGAAATGCCCGACTCGAGACGAACGTTGATCGCCATCTTCTCCGACTGGCGGCCGTTTTTGGTGGTAATGATCATTACGCCGTTGGCGCCGCGCGAACCGTAGAGCGCCGTGGCCGTGGCGTCGCGCAGGATCGAAAACGACTCGATCGCCTCGGGCGGAATGTTGTTGAGCATCTCCGAGACGATCTCCACGCCGTCGAGAATCAGCAGCGGCGATTTGTTGGCCCCGAAGGTCGAGATGCCGCGAATCCAGAAATTCGCACCGTCGGCGCCGGGTTCACCCGACGACTGGGTCGAGATGACGCCGGCGATCTTGCCCGCGAACGAGGTCGAGAGGTTGCTCGACGTCACCTTGAGCGTACTGGGACGCACGACCTGCACGGCTCCCACCAAACTCTCCTTCTTCTGCGTGCCGAAGGCCACGACCACCACGTCGTCCATGACGTTCGACGCCTCGATCAGCGTCACGAGCTTGAACAGTTCGACATCGGCGACGGCGATCTTCTTGGTGTCGTAGCCCAGAAAAGCGAAGGTGACGTGTTTCGTTCCCGCCGGCACCTTGAGGGTGTAGTTGCCGTTGATGTCCGAGGTGGCGCCGATGGTCGTCCCCTCGACATAGACCGAAACACCGACGATGGGCTTGTTGTCGGCCGAAGAGATCACCGTCCCCTGCAGGACGATTTCCCTACCGGAATTCGCAGCCGGGAGGGGGGGGGTGACGGCGGCGTTTTTCCGGGCGGGCGCTTTCGAGATGATCACCTGGCTTTCGCGCACCCGTCCGGTCAGCTCCGTTCCCTTGAGGACCGCGGACAGCAGTTCGTCGATGGTCGCAGACCTGACCGAAACCGAAACCCGGCGGTCGAGCAGCGGCCGCACGTCGTCGGTGTAAATGAAGGCGTAGCGGCTGGTCCGCTCGACCTCGGCAAAGACGCTCGACAGCGTTGCGTCCTTCATCTTCACGGTCAGCGACGATTTGGCCCCGGCGTCCTGCCGGGAGGCCCGGACGGGCTGGAGATTCACCGGAAGCAACAGCATCGCCGCCGCAAGAATCCGCAGCATACGGCATGTCGAGCCACTCCTCACAAAGAAAAGTTTCTTCATAAGTAACAGTATTAAGGTTAGTATTTAAGACTGGAATTGGTTGTCAGCGATATACGGCGTCGGCGCAATCGTCGGGGGCAGGCCTCACCGCCACCGAGCCGTCGGGCCCCCGGACGTAGGCGATCCGGAAAATGTCGGAGAGCACGTCGAGCGTGCCGTCCAGGTCGTCGAACAGGATCAGCTTGCCGGTACACTTCCGGCTCCCGATCTCCCCGGAGCAGGTTATTTCGATCTTGTAGAACGCAGCCACCTTTTGCAGGACTTCGAACAGCGTGTTCGAGGTGAAGAACAACAGTCCGTCCTTCCAACTGATGTATTTATAGGGATCGACCTCGTAGACCGAATAGCTGCCGTCCTTCATCGAGAAGCGTTCCGAAGGATTCAGCGTCACCGATTCGCCGTTGGCCACGTCGATGGCCACGGAGCCTTCGACCAGCACCACGGCCGACGAACCGTCGGCCCGGGGCGCGGTCGTCACGTCGAACGACGTGCCCAGCACGCGGGTCGCAAAATGGTCGGTGTGCACGATGAAGGGACGGTTCGCATCCTTCGCCACCTCGAAATAGGCTTCGCCCTCGACGAAGACGTCGCGCGTGTCCCCGAACGCCGACGGGAAACGGAGCACCGACGCCGAATTGATCCACACCCGCGTCCCGTCGGAGAGTTGCAGATGTGCGCGCTTGCCCTTGGGGACCACCAGTTCGCTCGTATGCACGCGCACCTCCTGCCGGGGCGTCCTGCGATCGGTCTCCGCCCCTTCGTTCTCCTTGCCGTCGATCAGGATTTCGCCCTTGGGCGTAAGGCTGATACGGGCGATGTCGTCGTACACCTCGCGGCTGCCTTCGCGGGTCACGAGCGTGATGTTCTCATAGGCCTCGGCCGAAGGCAGCCCGGAACCCGTGAAATCCGCACTCCAGAACAGGGCCGCCACGACGCCGGCGACCAGCAGGGAAGCGGCGGCGAAGAGCGCCGCCCGGTTGCGGCGGCGGGGAGGGGCTGCAAAACGGCACCGGGCGTAATGGTCGGTCAGGATGCGGTCGAGCAGCAACTGTTTCTCCACGGACGGCAGCGCGGGATGGGTCTTGCCCACACGGCGCACCAGGCTCACGGCGCGCTCGAATTCGACCAGGTCCTGCGGATGGCGTTCGGTGTAACCGCACCAATAGCCGTCCTGCGCCCGCTCGGGATCGAGACACCACAAAACGAAGTCCGGGTCGGAGGTGAAGAACTCCGCCGTGTGCTTCTTAATATCGTCCGGTTTTATCATTGATTCCAATCGTAATCTTCAAACTGCATGCTGCGGCTGCGGCGCCGCGCTCTTCCCTATGACGGCGAATCCGCCGTTTTGTCCCCCTCGAACCGCAAAAAACAGCGTCCGCCGTGTCAAGTGGCTATTTTCATCGTCTTGCCGCACTCCCTGCCCTTCCGAAGTTTGCCCAGCCCCTTCGACACGAACTTGCGGACGGCATGGGGCGTGGCGTCGAGTATGACGGCGATGTCGTCATACTCCATCTCGTAGACGAAGCGCAGCAGCAACGCCTCGCGCTGCTTGGGCGAGAGCTGGTTGAGCAGCGACTCGATCGTTTGGCGGATGCGCAGCACGTGCTCCGATTCGATCATCGCGTCGAGCGAGGTCAGCGACACCCGCAATCCCGGCTCCCGGTCCGAAAGGTCGCATTTGTCCACCCGCGAACGGTGCAGGTCGACCAGGCGGTTGTGAACGATCCGGAAAAGGTAGGCCTTGATGTTGACGATGCGGCCCAGGTCGACCTGGCGGGTCATGATGTCGAGGAATACGTCGTGGATGACGTCCTTGACCGTTTCGTTGTCGAAACCGAACCCCATGCCGTAGGCATAGAGCGCATCGGCGTAACTGTTATACAACATAACATATACGTCGGTCTCTTCGGCATACTGCCGGTCGATTCGTCGGGTGTCGTACTTGCGTTGCCGAAACATTCGGTTCATTTGGTTTGGTCGGTCATTCGATATAACGGAAAACCGTCCGGTTTGTCCCCCTGCAAGCGGTAAAAATCGAATAAAAAATGCGAAATAGCAAATTTTCGCTCCCCCCGGGGGACAAAACCGGAAGCGCTCCGACTCCGGGCAAAACGCAACTCGGCCCGAGCCGAGAGCGCCAAACCGCTGGTGGACAGAGTGCGGGAGATCGCAGGCGGCAAACCGGCCTTCTGCACGGACGGCTTCAACTCGGGCCAAAGCACCGAAGCCTGCAAAACAATCGCGAGCGTCTCCGATTATTGAAAAGAAATTCGTATCTTTGTGGGCTTGTTTCACGATAAGCGCAATTTGTCTGACAGCAACATAAACGAAACGAATAAATGGCGTTACAATGCGGCATCGTCGGCTTGCCGAACGTGGGTAAATCGACCCTTTTCAACTGTCTGTCCAATGCAAAGGCACAGGCGGCAAACTTTCCTTTCTGCACCATCGAGCCCAATGTGGGCGTGATCACGGTCCCCGACCGGCGGCTGATCCGCCTCGCGGAGATCGACAACCCCAAGCGCGTGGTCCCGACGACGATCGAAATCGTCGACATCGCGGGCCTCGTGAAGGGCGCCTCGAAGGGCGAAGGTCTGGGCAACAAATTTCTGGGCAACATCCGCAACACGAATGCGATCATCCACGTCCTGCGGTGCTTCGACAACGGCAACATCACCCACGTCGACGGCTCGATAGACCCCGTGCGCGACAAGGGCATCATCGACACCGAATTGCAGCTGAAGGATCTCGAAACCGTCGAGAACCGGCTCTCCAAGACCCAGAAGCAGGCCACCTCGGGCGGCGACAAGCAGGCCAAGCGCGCCGTGGAGCTGCTCTTGCAGTACAAGTCGGTGCTGGAACAGGGGCTTTCGGCCCGCACCGTGGAACTCGACAAGGAGGACCGCAAGCTGGTCGCCGACCTCAACCTGCTGACCGACAAGCCCGTGTTGTACGTCTGCAACGTCGACGAAAAGAGCGCCGCGACGGGCAACGCCTACACCGAGGCCGTCCGGGAGGCCATCGCCGGCGAGCGGGCCGAAATGCTCGTCATCGCCGCCGCCACGGAGGCCGACATCGCCGAACTGGAGAGCTACGAAGAACGCCAGATGTTCCTCGAGGACCTCGGGCTGGAGGAGTCGGGCGTGGCGCGCCTGATCAAATCGGCCTACAAATTGCTCAACCTCGAAACGTTCTTCACCACCGGGGCCGACGAGACCCGCGCCTGGACCTACCTGCGCGGCATGAAAGCCCCGCAGACGGCCGGCATCATCCACACCGATTTCGAAAAGGGGTTCATCCGTGCCGAGGTCATCAAGTACGACGACTACACCGCTCTGGGTTCGGAGAAGGCGTGCCGCGATGCGGGCAAACTGTCGATCGAAGGCAAGGAGTATGTCGTCGAGGACGGCGACATCATGCACTTCCTGTTCAACGTCTGACGCCGCAACCCGGGATCGTAAAAAAATTAAAGAATACAGCTATGGAAAGACCAGTTCGGGTGCGCTTCGCGCCCAGCCCCACCGGGCCGCTGCACATCGGCGGCGTCCGTACGGCACTGTACAACTACCTGTTCGCCCGCCGGCACAAGGGAACGATGATCCTGCGCATCGAGGACACCGATTCGCAGCGGTTCGTCCCCGGAGCGGAGGATTACATTCTGGAATCGCTCAAATGGTGCGGCATCGAGATCGACGAAGGCGTGGGCGTCGGAGGGCCTCACGCCCCCTACCGCCAGAGCGAGCGGCGCGAAATCTACCTCAAATACGCCCTGCAACTCGTCGAGGCGGGCTGGGCCTACTACGCCTTCGACACGGCCGAGGAATTGGACGCCCTGCGCAGGGAGGCCGAGGCGCGCGGCGAGGCGTTCGCCTATAATTATGCGGTGCGCGAGAAGCTGGCCACGTCGCTGGCGCTGCCCGCCGAGGAGGTGAAGGCGCGCCTCGACCGCGGCGACCAGTGGGTGATCCGCTTCCGGATGCCCGAAAACGAAACGGTCGCGATGGACGACCTGATCCGCGGACACGTGGAGGTCAACACCTCGACGCTGGACGACAAGGTGCTCTACAAATCGGCCGACGCGCTGCCCACCTACCACCTGGCGAACATCGTCGACGACCGGCTGATGGAGGTGTCGCACGTCATCCGCGGCGAAGAGTGGCTGCCGTCGCTGCCGCTGCACTACCTCCTGTACAAAGCCTTCGGGTGGACGGACGTGCAGCCCCGGTTCGCCCACCTGCCCCTGCTGCTCAAACCCACGGGCGGCGGCAAGCTCTCGAAGCGCGACGGCGACAAGATGGGATTCCCGGTATTTCCGCTCTTCTGGACCTCTCCGACGGGTGAGACCGCCCACGGCTACCGCGAGGACGGCTATTTCCCCGAGGCGTTCATCAACATGCTGGCGCTGCTGGGCTGGAACCCCGGCACGGAGCAGGAGATCTTCTCGATGCAGGAGCTGATCGACAGCTTCTCGCTCGACCGCGTCTCGAAATCGGGCGCCCGATTCCAGCCCGACAAGGCCCGGTGGTTCAACGCCCAGTACATGCACCACAAGACCGACGCCGAACTGGCGGCCCTCTACCAGCCCGTCCTGCGCAGCCACGGCATCGAGGTTTCGGACGCCGTGGCCGGCAAAGCCGCGGGCATTATGAAGGAGCGCGCCACGTTCACGACCGATCTGTGGGACCTCACGTCGTTCTTCTTCGAGGCTCCCCGGGAGTATGAGGAAAAGCAGGTGCGCAAGTACTGGAAGGGGCAGAATCCCGCCATTCTGCGGGAGTTGCGCGACGTGCTGGCGGGAATCGACGATTTCTCGCTGGAGAACACCGAACGCATCGTCCACGCCTGGATCGAGGAGAAGGGCTACGGCATGGGCCAGGTGATGAACACCCTGCGGCTGGCCCTCGTGGGCGCCGGAAAAGGCCCGGGCATGTACGACGTAACGTCGTTCATCGGCAAAGAGGAGTGTCTGAAGCGTATCGACAATCTGCTGACCAATCTAAAACCCGCAATAGAGTAAAGTCGTCCTTTTCAAAGGGAGATTCAGAGGGATTTTCAACATGAGCCCCGGCGTTAAAAACGCCGTAATATAAGTTCGATGGGGGTTCATAGACAAAATCGCTCCGATCTGAAAACAACCTAACCCCGTCGAACTTATATTAAACTATGGTACAAATCGAACAACACGTCTGGGGCATGACCCCGGAGGGCGAGGCAATCATTCGCTACACGCTGCGCAACGACTCGGGAGCCGAAGTGCAGCTCACGAACTACGGCGCGGCGATCGTCTCGGTGAAGATGCCCGACCGCGAGGGCCGCATGGCCGACGTGGCGCTGGGATACAAACACCCCGAAGGCTACTTCTTCGACGGAGCCGCCTCGGGAAAGAGCGTGGGACGCTGCGCCAACCGCATCGCCTTCGGGCAGATGACCGTCGAGGGCAAGGAGTACCGGCTGGAGGTCAACAACGGCGTGAACCACCTGCACGGCGGAACGAAGAACTTCGCCAACCGCATCTGGGAGAGCCGCGTGGAGACCAACCGCGTGGTGATGTCGCTCGTCTCGGAGGACGGCGACCAGGGCTATCCCGGCGAGCTGTGCGTCGAGGCCGTATTCGATTTCGACGACGACAACGCGCTGGAGATCACCTACCTCGCACGGACCGACAAGACGACCGTGGTGAACCTCACCAACCATGTCTATTTCAACCTCGCGGGCGAAGGCAGCGGGTCGGTGCTCGACCACGAACTGCGCCTGAACAGCTCGAAGATTCTGGAAATGAACGAACGCCAGATCCCCACGGGCAAGCTTCTGGACGCAGCCGGAACCCCGCAGGATTTTCGGGAATTCCGCTCTTTCCGCCCCGGCATCTCGTCGGAGTTCAACCACATCCGCGACTTCAAGGGCTATGACCATCCCTTCGTCGTCGACGGCTGGAAGCCCAATATTCTGGGCGAGGTCGGCACCCTGCGCGAACCCCGGTCGGGCCGTTCGGTGACGGTGCTCTCGTCGCAGCCCAGCGTGATGATCTACACGGGCAACTGGCTCGCGGGCGGATGCCCCGAAACCAAGTCGGGCGGCCGCTATGCCGACTACGACGGCGTGGCGATGGAGTGCCAGAACTATCCCGACGCCGTGAACCACCCCGAATTCCCCTCGCCGCTGCTCCGCCCCGGCGAAACCTACTGCCAGAAGATCGTTTTCCGCTTCGGAACCTTTGCATAGCAAGCGAAACGCTCGCCATGCAATTCAGAATTCACAATTCAGAATTCACAATTGAACTTCGCAGAGATGAAAATGTCTGCAAGTTAAGAAACTGTACAAGAGACAGTCTCTAAATAATTATGAATTCCGAATTGTGAATTCTGAATTTTTACTTACCTTTGCACCCGATATTTCAAAGGGGTGCCTTACTGTCAGGCTGAGATTATACCCATTGAACCGGAGACGGGTAATGCCGAGACCGGGACGAAGCGTAATCAACAACACATACCCCTTTTCAGTCCATTAACTCAAAAAGTTTAACGATGAAAAGGATTTTTCTTTCACTTGCGGCCGCCGCGCTCTGCTCGGCCGCACAGCTGCGGGCTGAAGAGAAGCAGCCCGCCAACCAAAACGCCGGCGATTCGGTCAGAATGTACCGCTTGCAGGAGGTCGAGGTGACCGCCACGCGCGCAACCCCGAACACCCCCGTGGCCTACTCCGACATCCGGCGCGAAGAGATCGCCCGCAACAGCTACGGAACCGACATCCCCACGCTGCTGGCCCTGACCCCCTCGATGATCGCCACCAACGAAACGGGCATCGGCATCGGCGGCACGGCCGTGCGCCTGCGCGGCACGGACCCGACGCGTCTCAACGTCACGATCAACGGCGTGGCGATGAACAACCCCGACTCGCACTCGATGTACTGGTACGACACCCCCGACCTCGTCTCGGCCGTGGGAAGCATTCAGGTGCAGCGCGGCGCCGGCATCTCGACCAACGGCACGGGAGCCTTCGGCGGAGCGGTCAACATGTCGACCGACGCCCTGCAAACCGAGTTCGGCGGCGACGCGTCGCTCTCCTACGGCTCGTACAACACCAACAAGCAGGCCGTGCACATCTCCTCGGGCCTGATGGGCGGCCACTGGACCCTCGACGCGCGGCTGACGCACATCGGCTCGGAAGGCTACATCGACCGCGGAGCCACGGACCTCAAATCCTACATGTTCCAGGCCGGCTACTACAACGGCAACACGATGCTCAAGCTGATTTCGTTCGGCGGCAAGGCCAAAACGGGACTCACCTACACGGGCGCGACGAAAGAGGAGATGCGTCTCAACGGCCGGAGGTTCCACACCGAGGGCATGTACTACACCTCGAACGGACCGCACTCCTATTATTATATGAAGGACGGCGAGCGGCAGCGCGCCACGGTAGACTATTACGACGATCAGACGGACAACTACCTGCAAATCAACAACCAGCTGGTGCTCTCCCACCGTTTCAACGAGAAGTGGACCCTCAACGCCACGGGATTCTACACCTACGGCTACGGCTTCTACAAGCAGTACAAGGACGCACGCACGCTCTCCGAATACCTCAATATCCCGGCCGACGTCGCTGCCGGAAAGGAGGCCGACCTCGTCCGCGAGAAGATCATGCGCAACCACCTCGGAGGTCTGAACGCCTCGGCGGCCTACTCGGTGCGGAAGCTCGACCTCGCCTTCGGCGGTTCGTACAGCTACTACTCCTGCCCCCACTGGGGCGTGCTCGACTGGGTGGACGGACTGGAAGGCAGCCAGATCGGCGGCCGCTGGTACGACAACGACGTGGACAAGCACGACGCCAACCTCTTCGCTCGCGCCAACTGGTCCGTGGCCAAAGGGTTGAGGCTCTTTGCGGACCTCCAGTACCGCTATGTCAGCTATCAGGCCTGGGGCGTCAACGACAACTACGTTTCGGAGGAGGTCGGGATGCAGCCCATCGACGTGGACAAACAGTACCACTTCTTCAATCCCCGCGCCGGCGTGAGCTACACGCTCGCCGAGCGCAACAACTTCTACCTCTCGTTCGCCGTGGCCCAGAAGGAACCCACGCGCAGCGACTTCACCGACCGTTACAAATTCGCGGCCGACGACACCTACCCCTCGTCGGAAAAGCTCTACGACTGGGAGCTGGGCTACCAGTACACGGCGCCGCGCCTCTCGCTGGGGGTGAATCTCTACTACATGAAGTACAAGGACCAGCTCGTGCCGACGGGCATGGTGAACGACGACAGCAACGCCCTCAACACCAACGTCCCGGACAGCTACCGCCGGGGCGTGGAGTTGTCGGCCTCGTGGCGCGCAACCGGGTGGTTCACCGTGGGGGCCAACGCCACCTTCTCGCAGAACCGCATCGAGAACTACGTCGACGCACTGAAGGATAGCCCCACCTACGGCAAAGAGCTGGGCGACATGACCATCGCCTATTCGCCCGACGTCATCGCCAACGCCTTCCTGAATTTCCACCACCGCGGATTCGAAGCCGTGTTCCACACCCAGCACGTCGGCAAGCAGTATTTCACCAACAACGAGAACGACGCCCTGTCGCTGGACGCCTACTGCGTGACCAACCTCAACCTCGCCTATACGTTCCGCACCCGCACGGCGCGCAGCGTTCGGCTGGGCCTGCTGATCAACAACCTGTTCAATGCGGAATACGAGAGCAACGGCTACGGGTATTCGTACATGGACACGTGGAGCAGCCCCGCGCCTGTACGCATCGACGAGGCCTACTACTTCCCGCAGGCGCCGCTGAACGTGCTGGCGAACGTCACGGTGAAATTTTAAAACGCGCGATTTCAACGTCGCTGAAACCGAATTTCAGCTCTGAAAACTAAATAATTGTGCTTCGTGCATTGCGAGGCATCGCAGATGCCGTGGCAATCCGGGCGAAAGTCGTGACCTTACAACGCTTCTAGCAGATTCCCACGTCGGACCTTCGGTCCTCTTCGGAATGACAATACGAATGTTGAAACAATGGACATAAAACTCCTCCTGCAAATCGCCGGCGTCCTGTTGGGATTGCTCTACCTCTGGCTCGAATACCGCGCCGACATCCGGCTGTGGATCGTGGGGCTTGTCATGCCTCTGATCCACGGGGCGCTCTACTACAAATCGGGGCTGTATGCCGACTGCTCGATGCAGGCTTACTACGTGCTGGCGGGGCTGTACGGGTGGCTCGTGTGGCGCAGGAGGGGCCGAAAAACGGACGCCGGGCTGACCGGCCCTGAAGATGCGGAGGGCGCAAAGCGGGCCGCCGCGCTGCGCATCGGCCACACGCCCCTGCGGACGGTCCCGGCACTCGCAGGGGTCTACGCCGCGGCGCACATCGGGCTGTACCTGCTGCTGACCCGCTTCACGGACAGCACCGTACCCTTCTGGGACGCGGGGACCACGGCGCTGTCGGTCGTGGCGATGTGGATGCTGTCGCGCAAGCTGGTGGAGCAATGGCTCGTGTGGCTGGTCGTGGATCTGGTGACCGTCGGGCTTTACCTCTATAAGGACCTGCCCTACACCGCGGGGCTTTACGCCCTCTACTCGGCGCTGGCCGTGGCGGGTTACCTCCGATGGCGGCGGCAGGCCCGGGCTTAAAAATCCGTTTTACCTGCGAACACGCGAACATGCGAACAAGGGGTGTTCGCCCCTGTTCGCGCGTTCGCCCGGTTAAGAACCGGGATTTGCATTGCGACTGGCAGCTTCGGCCCGCTCTCCGTCCGGTTCTGCGCCCGGTTAAGAACCGGGGTTTCAGGTTGCGAAAGGGGCCATTTTGCACCTCCTCCCGCCGCGTTCCGCGGCGAACGGTCCCGGCCCGATGCCGGAGCCGTGAAACGAAGGCCCGGCTAAAAGCGCGAGCGCCGGCGTAAGACGCCGGTTTTAAGAGTGAGAGCGTCGTATCGGATATGATCCTTTCTGCGGCCCATCGCCCCTTAAACCCGCCTTTTAGGCGGGCGCCCGGAGCCAACGTTAGACGGGACGAAGTAGGCGAAGGCATCTGCCGGGGAGTTTTTGGGTACCTTTTTGCGGAAAAAAGGTACAAAACACCCGCGACGATGTCGCGGATTTCTCTGTACTTTTGATGGCAACCGACGCACGCAGCACGAGCAGAGACCGCTTGCGGGCTATGCCGTGCCAGAAGGAGGAAAACGAGCGTAGCGAAGTTAAAAGTACCAAAACCATCCGCATGTCGCTTTCGCGGGAACAACCTCCGGCCCGCGTTGAGCGGGCGCAGCAAGAACAAGACTATGCAGCCTCCCGCTCCGGGCACGCGGGCTGTCGGTTGTTCTTTTTCCGCTGCAAGCGAGAATGCGGACTTTTCTCGCCGCGTTTCGCGGCGAACGACTCCCGCTTGGCAAAAAAGGCGTTCAAAAAGATGCGGACTAAAAGCGCGAGCGGAGGGGACGGTTTGTTTACAAACCCGCGAATAGTCGCCCGGAGCCAGCGTTAGGCCGCGTCTTTTAGCCTTTTTTGTCGGCGGGTCGGTACTTTTTGCGGAAAAAAGGTACAAAGAAGTCTTGCGGGCGAAGACCGCGGTTGTCCTCGTTCCGCTGCAAGCGATAATACGGAGGTTTAAAACCCGCTTCCGCAGGCGATGCCGGGATTCTGCGCGAACACGCGAACATGCGAACATGGGCGAACACCCCATGTTCGCATGTTCGTGCGTTCGGGACGAGAGCAAGCCGAAGCCGCCAGCCGCAACCTAAATCCCGCGTCTCAAGCGGGTCAGCCAGATGTTGCGGAACTCCACGGGACCGCCCTCGCTCTGAAGCGCGATATACCCGCTGCGGACCGATCCGGTGCACTCGTTCTGCAAAACGCCGTTGACACAGACCGCGATATGATCGCCCACGCAGACGATCTCGGCACAGTTCCATTCGCCTGCGGGCCGCTCGCACTCCCCGCCGCTGCGCGGCTTGATGAAGACCCTTCCGTTGCTCTCCGCCCCGGCGATCTTCGCGCCGCCCAGCCCCAGCAGGTCGCCCGCGCGCCCCGCCTGCAACTGACACTCGACAGCCTCGGGCCAAAGCCGGTCGCCGGCCTGCACGCGCTGGAAAATGCCGCTGTTCGTCGCCTCGCCGATCCAACGCCACTCGACGTGAAGCCGGTAATCGTCGTAGGTCTCCTCCGTGCGCATGTACCCGAACGGACTGCCCGCTATGCGGATATTCCCGTTCTGCACGGAGAAGGCATCCCGGGCGTCGCCGACGCCCTCCGGGTCGGTGACGCACACCCATCCGGCGAGGTCCCGGCCGTTGAAAAGTTCGGTCCGCGGTTCGCGGCTGCACGAACCCGCTGCCAGCGCAAGGGTCAGCGCCGCAAAAAGAAATCGCATTCTCATCGTCATCGTATCGTTTTCGGAGGTTGAAGGTTCATTCCGGCAGCCCGTGCTCTTCGACATGACGCAGAATCTCCTCGCGCAGGCTCCTGGGCGTGACGCTGCGCCGCACGACCAGCAGGTAGGAGTTGCGTATCTGCTCGCGGATGAAGGCGTCGGGCAGGTCGCCCGCGGTGCGGATGCCGTTCCAGTGCGTCTTGTTGAAATGGTAGGCCGGGCCGATCTCCTCGTACCGCTCGCGCAGCCGGACCGCCTCGTCGGGGTCGCACTTCACGGCCACCTGCCCGAAATCGTTCATATCCGCGCAGGCGTACATCTTCCCGCCGATCTTGTAGACCAGCGTCGTCTCGTCGAACGGCGTCGATTCCTCCGTGAGGGGCAGCGACAGGCAGTAGTCGCGGAAACTCAAAACATCCATAACGGGTTCTTTTCCCCAAAGATATGATTTTTTTGGCACATCTATTGCGTTCCGAAATGAAGTAAAACCAAAATCAGGGTAAAAAATGAAAAAAATTCTCCTCTGTGTACCTCTGCTGACAATCTTCGCGGCAGGATTTTTCGGCTGCTCGCAGCAGCGGCAATGGAACCACGAACAGCGCAAGGCGATGCGCGAAGCGCTGCGCAGCTACCGCCAGATGGTGTACCTCGACGACCTGAACGACGCCGAGTTCGTGCTCTTCTCCGACGAAGTGGCCGGGCAGCTCGAAAACAGTTATCCCGTCTACATGGAGTTCGTCCAGATGCAGGGCGTCGACGACACGGTGGACATGGTGGTCGTCTCGACGATCGTCGACGAACTGAACGCCGACGCCCGCAACATGCGGCACATCTACCCCTACAACTACCTCGTAGCGCAGGGCGTGCTGCCCGCAGGGCTTGACCACGAGCAGCAGAAAGCCTTTTACAGCTGCTTCGCGGCGAAGGTCAATGCGACGTACGCCACGATGGACCAGTTCTTCAACGCCATTCTGGCCGACACGAGCGACATGTCGCAGATCCGCCGGCTGGAGAGCCAGTGTGCGAACGACCTTTTCAGCTGGGTGGTGACCGAGGTGGACGTGATCGAGACCGTTCCGGCGACCCCGGCGGCCACGGCGCAGACCCCGGCGGCCCCGAAAACCGCTGCCGGACAGCAGACCCCGGCGGCCCCGGCCAAAAAATAGCTCCGGAACCCGTTCTGACACAATCGGTGCGCCCCTCACGAGGCGCACCGATTCGTCATGCGCAAGACTGCCCTATTTATCGGCAAACAGCGACCGGGCGATGCCCAGCTCCAGTCCCCGCAGTTCGGCCAGCCCGCGCAGGCGGCCCAGACACGAATATCCCGGATTGGTCTTCTTCTTCAGGTCGTCGATCATCTGGTGGCCGTGGTCCGGACGCATCGGGATCGAGATGCGTCGGCGCTGCTGAATCTCCAGCAGGGCTTTCATCACGTCGTACATCGGCACGTCGCCCTCCAAATGGTTGGCCTCGTAGAAGTTGCCCTCGGCATCGCGCTGCGTCGAGCGCAGGTGGACGAAATTCACCCGGTCGCCCTGCCGCAGCATCATTCCCGGCAGGTCGTTCGCGGCCGACACACCGAACGAACCCGTGCAGAGGCACAGCCCGTTCGAAGGGTTGGGGACCGCCTCGACCAATTTCTGAAAGTCGGATTCAGTGGAGAGAATGCGGGGCAGACCGAGGATCGGGAACGGAGGATCGTCGGGATGGATCGCCAGCACCGCACCCGCCTCGTCGGCCACGGGAGCCACCTCGCGCAGGAACGCCACGAGGTTCGCGCGCAGCGTCTCGGCCGTGACATCCCTGTAACGGTCCAGCTCCCGCTGGAACTGCTCCAGCGTGAAACTCTCCTCCGAGCCGGGCAGGCCCGCGATCATGTTGCGGGTGATCAGTTCTTTTTCCGCGGCGTCCATCCGCCCGAAGCGGGCCTCGGCAGCGGCGCGCTCGGCCTCGGAATAGTCCTTCTCCGCGCCGGGACGCTTCAGGATGAAGAGATCGAAGGCCACGAACGCCGCACGCTCGAAGCGCAGGGCGCGCGACCCGTCGGGCAGCTCGTAGGCGAGGTTCGTGCGCGTCCAGTCCAGCACGGGCATAAAGTTGTAGGTAATTACTTTAACGCCGCATTCGGCCAGATTGCGGACCGACTGTTTGTAATTCTCGATATAGCGCTCGAAATCGCCCGTGCGGGTCTTGATATGCTCGTGGACGGGGACGCTCTCCACGACCGACCAGCGAAGGCCCGCGTCGGCGACCGTCTTTCGGCGTTTTTCGATCTCCCCGACGGTCCACACCTCGCCGTTGGGAATGTGATGGAGGGCGGTCACGATGTCGGTGGCCCCGGCCTGACGGATGTCCTGAAGGCTTACGGGGTCGTTCGGACCGTACCAGCGCCAGGATTGTTTGCAAAGATACATGGATGTATTGTTTTTAGGTTTTCAAATTTTTCACATACGGTGCTTTCTCCGCTGCAAGCACCTCATTCATTCGCAGTCTACGACTGGTGTTGTTTGCCGCCTTTTCGGTTGGCAGCTAACCGCGGCATGCGCCCCGGGGGATATGCTACCTTTTGGTGGCAACCGACGCACGCAGCACGAGCAGAGACCGCTTGCGGGCTATGCCGTGCCAGAAGGAGGAAAACGAGCGTAGCGAAGTTAAAAGCGCCAAAACCATCCGCATGTCGCTTTCGCGGGAACAACCTCCGGCCCGCGTTG
>ENA-UOOD01001113-UOOD01001113.1-human-gut-metagenome-genome-assembly--contig:-CS67-NODE-1113-length-28793-cov-19.680632_pt1 | contig 28793 bp, 21 predicted proteins | sample MGYA00242464_ERZ724011 | MGnify/ENA metagenome assembly ERZ724011 | reverse complement strand
ACCGCATCCGTTTCCGGGAGCAGCTCTACAATATCGAATCCGTTGACCCGATGAACTATCAGAAGAAGATCCTGAAGATTCATTGCAGACTGGAGAGGAGGCAGCCGGATGAGCAGAACCGTCAGCATTGATGAGATGGCTGACGCCATCAACGAGGGATTAAAAGAATATGCGACCCTTGCCTCCACCGAAGTCAAGAAGGCAGTCCGCAAATCTGCCAAAACGGTCAAAGACCAGATCTCGGCCAATGCACCGTCCAGGACGGGCGCGTACAAGGGAAGCTGGGTGGCGACCAAACAGTCCGAATCCAGCCAGAGCCTTCAGATGGTGGTGCATTCCAAGAACCGCTACCAGCTGGCACATCTGTTGGAAAAGGGATATGCCAAGCGCGGCGGCGGCCGTGTGGCAGGAAGACCGCATATTGCCCCGGCTGAACAAGCAGGTATCGAGCAGCTCCAGTCCCTCATCGAAAAGGCACTAAAGTGAGGAGAAACCAATGACCCACGAAGAAGTAAAAGCTCTGGTGGAGGAGATGGGGCTTCCTTATGCGTATGACCATTTCGCAGAAGGGGAGAGTCCTGATCCACCGTTTATCTGCTTTCTGTATCCCAAGGCTGAGAACTTCGGTGCGGACAACCTTGTGTACCACCATTTCAACCGGCTGGACATTGAGGTGTACACCGATTACAAAGACCCGGATATGGAAGCAAGCATTGAAGAAGTCCTGACCGCACACGAACTCTACTATGAGAAAAGCGAGGTCTGGATCGAAACCGAAAAAATGTATGAAGTCCTGTATGAGCTGACTGTGTGATGCTCATGCAGGATATTTTTATGGGAGGAACACTATGTCGAAGAAAAGCAATAAGGTCAAATTTGGCCTGAAAAACTGCCATTATGCAAAGGCGACCTTTGACGAAGATGGCAGTGTCACCTATGCGAAGCCGGTCCGCATCCCCGGTGCAGTCAGTCTTTCGATGGATGCCAATGGCGAGATCGAGCCGTTTTATGCGGACAATATCGCCTACTATGTCGTGAATAACAACTCCGGCTACGAGGGTGATCTGGAGATCGCGCTGATCCCGGAGAGCTTCCTCACGGACATCATGCACGAGGAGCTGGATGGCAACGGCGTGCTTGCTGAGAACGCCAATGTGGAACTGGAGCATTTCGCCTTCCTGTTTGAGTTCGATGGCGACCAGCGCCACATCCGTCATGTGCTGTACAACTGTGTGGCAAGCCGTCCGTCCATCGAGGGTGAGACCAATGAGGACAGCAAGGAAGTCAAGACGGACACCCTGAACTTGCAGGCAACCCCTCTGGCAAACGGTTATGTCAAGGCAAAGACCGGCACCAACACCACCGATGATGTCTATAACAAATGGTACGATGCGGTCTACGAGCCGCAGGCAGAAGCTGTGGACACCGAAGACACCAGTCACACCGAGGAGCCGCAGGGCTAAGTGACCGACACACACCGCAGGGCTTCGGCTCTGCTTACATTATTATAAAGAGGTATATGACTATGAAGAAGATTTTTCCTTTGTTCGCAGTGATCATCGTTCTGGTACTGGCAATCTGCTCGTTCCACATCATCCCCACCGGCTACACCGGCGTGAAGACCAGCTTCGGCCAGATCCAGGAGACCACCATCCAGAGCGGCAAGCTCAACTTCTGCATCCCCTTTGTGCAGAGCATTCACAAGGTCAACAACAAGCAGCAGGATAAGCACATCGAAGCACAGGTCTGGGGCGAAGCCTCTGACAAGACCCCTGTGTATGCTGCTGATGTCATCGTGACCTATCAGGTGCTTCCTGAGAAGAGTGCATGGCTGTATGCGAATGTGTCCGACATCAAGAATCTGGTTGGTGATGAGCTGGTGGCATCTGCCATCAAGTCTGCGATGGCTGAACTTGGCCCCAATGAGGTGACAAACCGCACCAAGATTGAGCCTCTGGCACAACAGAAGCTGGCAGAATCCCTTGTGCAGAAATATGGTGAGGACGTTGTGTTTGTGAACAAGGTCGTCATCAACGACATGAATTTCGAGGATGCCTACAACGAAGCCATCCAGCAGAAGTCCATTGCACAGCAGAACGCAGATAAGCAGAAGATTGAGAATGAAGCTGCCATTGCCAAGGCAGAAGCGGATAAGCAGGTGGCGATCACCAATGCAGAGGCGGAAGCCCAGAAGACTTCTATTGCCGCAGAAGCACAGGCAGAGGCAAACCGCAAACTGGCAGAAAGCCTGTCCGATACGCTGATCGATTACCAGAAGGTTCAGAAATGGGATGGAAAGCTGCCCACTGTGAGTGGCGGTAATGCACTGGTCAGCATTGACCCGGCAGAGTAAGAAACACGATATACGGCAGGGCTTCGGCTCTGCCAATTTTACATGAAATTTATGGAGGATTACGATTATGGCAGTTACAAAGAAAATCGAGATCGATGGCAAGGAAGTCACCTTTAAGGCAAGTGCCGCTGTGCCTCGCCTGTACCGCATCAAGTTCGGCCGTGACATCTACAAGGATCTGCGCCAGCTGGAAAAGAGCGTGGGAGAGAATGATGAGGATAATTCCAACCTCGACCTGTTCAGTCTGGAAATGTTCGAGGACCTGGCATGGCTGATGGCCCGTCATGCTGACCCCGCGAATGTGCCGGACAGCCCGGAGGAGTTCCTGGACCAGTTCAACACCTTCTCCATCTACCAGATCCTGCCCCAGCTGATCGAACTGTGGGGTCTGAACGTGCAGACGGAGGTGGAATCCAGAAAAAACCTCGAAAAAGTGAGCGGGAAATGACCACCCCGCTCTTTCTGCTGCGCTGTGTACAGCTCGGTATCAGCATCGCCGACCTCGACCTGCTGACCATCGGGTTGGTCAATGATATGTTCACGGAGCGGCAGAACGACGACTATCCGTACAAAGAGCTGGCCTCGCAGGAGGATTTCGACCGGTTCTAAAGCAAAAAACAAACGACCGTGCTTATATTGTGAATGAAATAAGCACAATCGTCTGGCGGTAAGGTATAAAAAATCCCCCAGCCGTGCACAACTGGGGGAGAAAGAAGGTGGCCTAAAGGTCATCTTCCCGCTCTTGGACCTCGCAAGGTTACCAAAACCTGATCACTATAGAAATTATAGCTGATTAAGAACTATAAGTCAATCGAAAAGCCCGTGCTTATTCGCTCTTTTCTGAGCAATGTCGTATACCTCTTCGTCAGCTCGGACACCAATGACGATAACCATCATGGATGATTCTGTACGGCGAAGCTGATAAACAACTCGTAAACCAGCGGACCGGAGTTTGATTTTCAGAAGTCCTGCAAGGTTAGTGCTGTTGTGATTGCCGAGTGGTTTACCGTAGCCCTGCTCATCAACAGGCAGCGGATTTTGCTGAACTTTTTTAATGGCTTTCAGAACAAGGATGCGCTGACTTCCATCGAGGTCTTTTAAGTCTTTTTCTGCTTCAGGAAGGTATTCAAGTTTCCAGTTCATTCGATGTCTACCTCGTCAAAACCGGCGAGATCGTCTTCTGTAACACCGAGACGGCGGTTCATTTCTTCCTCAGAAATCAAAGAGGTGGGATCAAAGTGTGCCATACGTTCAGAAGCAACAGCCAGCAGACGAGCATCATTTAATTCATCCATTAAACGGACATATTCGTCCGGGGAGATGAGAACGCATTCGGCAGCATTGTTTTTCATAACAACCTTGGCACCGCACTGCTTGACATCTTCAAATATTTTTCCGGCAAGACCACGGTTGAATTGGGTGATTGGAACAGTGTTGGTAATAGCACTCATAACAGAAGCCATAATCGTCAACTCCTTTCTTTGATTGCATTATAGCACACGTTTGCAAAAATATCAACCGGTTAGTCGATAAATTTACTGATAAATATATTGTATGCTGAAAGGATGACTTTGATACACAGCTAATAGCATTTTTTCCTTTAGCCTGTCTGCTTCGTGCAGATGGGCTTTTTTCATGCCTGCGAGGAGGTGGTTACGCAAATGGCATCCAGAATCCAGGGCATCACCGTTGAGATCGGCGGCGATACCACAAAGCTCTCCAAAGCACTGGAAAGTGTAAACAAGTCAATCAAGGGGACGCAGTCCGGACTGAAGGATGTCAATAAACTCCTGAAACTGGACCCCTCTAATACAGAGCTGGTCGTCCAGAAGCAGAAGATGCTCAAGGATGCCATTGAAGCCACCAAGGAAAAGCTGGCAACTCTGAAAACTGCCGCACAGCAGGCCAATGAGCAGCTTGCCAACGGTGAGATCACCCAGCAGCAGTACGATGCCCTCCAGCGTGAGATCGTGGAGACCGAACAGAATCTGCGATCCTTACAGGATCAGGCGGCTACTACCAATGCGACGCTTGCCAAGATCGATGAAGCTGGAGAAAAGCTCCAGAACATCGGATCTTCTGTGGAGAATGTAGGCAAGAAGTTCCTTCCGGTGACTGCCGCTGTGACGGGTCTTGGCACTGCCGCAGTGAAGACCGCAGCCGATTTTGATTCCGAGATGAGTAAGGTCTCTGCCATTTCCGGTGCGACCGGGGATGACTTTGACCAGCTCCGTGCGAAAGCCCGTGAGATGGGTGCAAAGACCAAGTTCTCTGCATCCGAGGCAGCTTCGGCGATGGAATACATGGCCATGGCCGGATGGAAGACTTCTGACATGCTGAACGGCATCGAGGGCGTCATGAACCTCGCGGCCGCTTCGGGTGAAGACCTCGCTACGACTTCAGATATTGTTACCGATGCCCTTACCGCGTTCGGCTTATCCGCTGCGGATTCTGGGCATTTTGCAGATATCCTTGCAGCCGCTTCTTCCAATGCGAACACCAATGTCAGCTTGATGGGCGAAACGTTCAAGTACTGCGCGCCTATCGCCGGTGCGCTGGGGTTCTCGGCAGAGGATACCGCAGAAGCCATCGGTCTGATGGCAAACAGTGGTATCAAGGCTTCGCAGGCTGGTACGTCCCTTCGTACCATCATGAACAACCTTTCCGGTGAAGTGACCTTTGCAGGCAAGAACATCGGTGAGGTTACGATTGCCACCAGCAATGCAGATGGCAGTATGAGGAGCCTGAACGATATCCTCGCAGACTGCCGTGTAGCATTCTCCGGCTTGACCGAATCTGAAAAAGCATCCAATGCAGAGGCACTGGTCGGCAAGAATGCGATGTCCGGTTTCCTTGCCCTGATGAATTCCAGCGAGACGGACATCAACAAACTGCGTGGTGCCATTGAAAACTGCGATGGTGCATCCGAGAGCATGGCAGAGACCATGCAGGACAATTTAAATGGTCAGCTCACCATCCTGAAATCTCAGCTGGAGGAGCTGGCTATTTCTTTTGGCGATATCCTGATGCCCACCATCCGCAAGATCGTATCTGCCGTGCAGCAGTTCGTGGACAAGCTCAACAGCATGGATGAAAGTACCAGGGAAACGATCATCAAGATCGGACTCCTGGCAGCCTCCATTGGTCCGCTGCTCATTGTGCTTGGCAAGACCATATCGACCGTCGGCACAGCGATGCGGGGATTCAGTTCTCTTGCAAAGGGTGTCCGGCTTCTTATCACCCATGTGGGCAGTGCCAGCGGTGTGTTCAGCAAGCTGGGTGTGGTTCTGGGTGGTCTGTCCGGGCCGGTCGTAGCCGTGGTGGCGGTCATCGGTACGCTGGTGGCAGCGTTCATGAATCTCTGGAACACCAACGAGGAGTTCCGTACTGCCATTACCGGCATCTGGAACGACATCGTTTCCAAGGTGAAAGGCTTCTGCGACCAGCTGACACAGCGGATCAATGGGCTGGGCTTTGATTTTAAGGATGTCACTGAGGTACTGAAAGCTGTCTGGGATGGCTTCTGTCAGGTGCTTGCACCGCTGTTTGAGGGAGCATTCCAGAATATTGCCACCATTCTCGGTGTGGTTCTGGATACATTGCTTGGCCTGTTCGATGTCTTTTCCAATGTGTTCTCCGGCAACTGGAGCGGCGCATGGGAAGCAGTAAAAGGCATCTTCTCCAGCATCTGGGATGGTGTGAAGTCTGTATTCTCCACGACGCTTACCGCACTAAAGAGCGCACTGGATGTGTTCCTCGGTCTGTTCGGTACGGACTGGCAGACGGTCTGGGGCAGTATCAAGAGCTTCTTCGAGACCGTGTGGAGCGGAATCAGCAGCTTCTTTTCAAACACAGTTTCCGCTATCCAAAGTGTGGCAACGACTGTGTTCACTGCAGTTTCGAGCTTTTTTACGACTGTCCTTACGAGTATCCAGACGACCTTCAGCACCATCTGGACGGCCATTTCCACAGCAGTTTCGTCTGTGCTGAATACGATCCATACCACGGTGACAACTGTGTGGACGGCGATCTCGACCGCGATCTCTACGGTCATGAACACCATCAGCACGACGATCACTTCGGTGTGGAACGGCATCTACAACACCATGAAACCTTTGTTGGATGCGTTCCAATATCTGTTTGAGACCATCTGGCAGGCAATCCAGATCCTGATCGGCGCAGCACTGACCGCGATTCAGACGAAGATTACTTCCATCTGGAACGCCATCGTCGCTTTTGTGACCCCGATGTTGACCGGATTGCAGACGACTTTCTCTACGGTTTGGTCTGCGATCCAGACAGCCATCTCCACGGTGCTGACTGCGATCCAGACTGCAGTGACGACGGTGTGGAATGCCATTGTATCGTTCCTGTCTCCGCTGCTGACTGGCATCCAGACCCGGATGAGTACGGCATGGAATGCGATCAAGACGGTTATCAGCACCGTTCTTTCTGCAATCCAGTCCACAGTTTCTTCCATCTGGTCGGCAATCAGCAGTCGGATCTCCGGTGTGGTAAATGGCATCAAGACAGTGATTTCTTCTGGTTGGAATGCCATGAAGTCCACGGTATCGACCCTCAGCAACGGCATTAAAAGTGCGGCAACTACTGCATTTAATGCCATGAAATCTGGTATCGCTACTACGATTTCCGGGATTGCCACCACGATTTCTACCGGCTTCAACAATGCAGTTTCCTTTATCAAGGGACTGGCAGGGCAGGCGTTCTCGTGGGGCTCTGACATGATCGGCAACATTGTGTCGGGCATCCAGTCGAGGGTTCAGGATGTGGCAAATGCAGTGACCGGTGTTGCAGATAGGATTCGTTCTTTCCTGCATTTCTCTGTGCCGGATGAAGGCCCTCTGGCAGACATGGAAAGCTGGATGCCGGACTTTATGCAGGGCTTGGCAAATGGCATCAATGCCAACACCAGCCTTGTGACCGCAGCGGCGGAGAACCTGTCCACCACGCTATCTACCTCCATTACGAACTCCATGAGGGGAGTGGAGCAGGCATACAGTCAGAGCTGGACGGCCATCAGCCAGACGGTACGGACTGGTACGGCAGGTGTGAGTGCTGCGATGAAATCCGCATGGAGTTCCATTACGACCAACACCAACAGCACATGGAATACCATCAAGGTCAGCATCCAGAACAGTTTCTCGGCAGTGAAGTCCAATGTGACCTCTGCAACGGCGGCGGTGCAATCCTCCATGACAAGTGCATGGAATGCGGTGAAATCGCTGACGACTTCCAACTGGAATGGTATCAAGAGCGTCATCCTAGCGGCGTGGAACGGGATCAAGTCCCTTACCACCTCGGCAACCTCTGCCGTCAGTTCTTCCATGACAAGTGCATGGAATGCAGTGAAAAACCTGACGAACACCAGCTGGAACGGCATCAAAACGGTCATCACGACTGCATGGAACAGCATCAAGAGCCTCACGACTTCCTCTGTGTCTGCTGTCCGCACGACTGTAACTGGTGGGTGGAGCGGGGTACAGACCTCGACCAACTCTACCTTTAATAATGTGAAGTCTGCGGTATCCTCGGCAATGTCGAATCTGCGCAGTACGGTATCTTCCGGTGTGGCAAACATCAAGAGCAGTTTCAACTCGTTAAGTTCGATTGCTTCTTCGGCGTACCGCTGGGGTGCAGATATCTGTTCCCAGATGGCGGCCGGTGTCCGTGCGGCAGCCGGTTCCGTGATCGCGGCCGCAGAATCTGTAGCGGCCAAGGTCAGAAGCCTGCTGCATTTCTCAGTGCCAGACGAAGGTCCTCTGTCTGATGCGGACACCTATATGCCGGACTTCATGAAACTGCTGGCAACAGGCATTAAGAAGAATGTCAAATCGGTAGTGAAAGCCGTGCAGGGACTCGCCGGTTCTATGAGCGACAATCTCACGACCCCGGTGGATTCGCTGGGAGACTGGATGGATTCTGTGGTCGGTAGCTTTGCCACCACGATCAAGAAAAGCCAGAGCGGTATCGGCAGTGCTGCAAGAGATGTGGGCAGCGACATTCAGACCCAGCTCATGTCCGGGCTTTCTGGACTGAAGACGCAGTTCCAGCAGGTCTGGACAGATTTACAGGGTATCACCAAAGCTGCAGTCGGGAATATGAGCGATGAGGTACAGCAGGGCTTCGCGGATATGAAGGATTCCATCGGCGAACTGAGTTCTCAGACCAGTTCTCTCGGTAGTTCAATCCGTAGCCTTGGCGATACCTTCAACTCGGATTTCTTAAAGAGCCTTGGCAACGGTATCAGCAAGGTCGGTGATACGGTCAATACGGTCACGGGTCTTGTGGACAAGCTGGGTTCGATGAAGAACACCATTGGAAACCTTGGAAATACGATGCAGAACCTCGGTAACATCCTCGGCACAGAGAACGGCGGCGGTCTGTTTTCCAACTTTGGTAGTTTCCTGTCAAAGATCGGCAGTGCGGATGGCGGTCAGATCGTGTCGAACTTTGGCAATCTGATCTCCGGGCTGACCTCTAAGATGGGCGGTCTGGGAGAAGGAATCACGGGTATTATCTCAAAGCTGGGAAGTCTTGGCTCCAGCGGCAGTGGAGTCCTGTCGAATCTGGGCGGCTTGCTCTCCAGTGTGGTATCGAAGATTGGTGGCTTAGGTGGCAGCCTTTCCGGGCTTCTGTCTGGTGTTGGTTCCACACTGGGCGGAATCGCTGGATCTGCCGGGTCTGCAATCGCAGGAGTGTTCGGCTCGGTCGGTACGACGGTATCCGGTCTGGCGGCTGGTGCTGGTTCGGCACTGGCTGGTATCGCATCTTCTGCTGGTGGCGTGCTTGCTTCGGCAGGCACAGCTCTTGCTGGTCTGGCTGGACCCGCTGGTATCGCAGTGGCAGCAGTCGGCGGCATCGGTCTTGGACTGACCGCTCTCTGGAAAAACTGTGATGGCTTCCGGGAAGGAGTTACGAATATCTGGAACAAGGTCACCTCGGTATTTACGAATGGAGTAAACGCCATCAAGAATGGTATTTCCAATGCGGCATCCGCCATTGGCAATGTAGCATCGTCCATCTGGGGCGGTATCAAGAATGTTACTTCCTCGGCGGTCAGCTGGGGCAAAGACATCGTCGGTGGTATCGCAGGAGGCATCAAGAAAGGTGTCAGCTGGGTCGGCAATGCGGTCAAGAGCGTGGCAAGCGGTATCCGGTCGTTCCTGCACTTTTCTGTGCCGGATGAAGGACCTCTGGCAGATGCGGACACCTATATGCCGGACTTCATGAAGCTGCTGACTGGCGGCATCAAGAAAGGCGAGGGTGGACTGATCAGCCAGATCAAGTCGATGGCAGGAAAAGTACAGCAGGGGATGGAGGGTATCAGTTCCTTCAGCCTGCCGGAACTGACCCTGCCGCACTTCGATGGTTCTGGCTGGAACTTCCCACAGACAGCTCTGGCCGGAGGCGGCACGACCCGGACGACCAATCTTGGCGGTGTGTATATCACGGTCAACGGCTATAACGCCCGGAATGATGATGAACTGGCACAGACCGTTGCCGATAAGATCAACGGCATGATCCACGAGGACGATTCAGTATTTAAGTAAGGTTAGGAGGAGATGCGTATGGGCTACAATGCCCCAAAGCAGATGGTATCACAGTTTCAGCTCAAAGGCAGATACGCCAGACAGTATCTGTCATTTGCAGGGAAGTCCAGCAAAGACTTTCTATTATATTTGTCTGGCCCCGGTGTGTATGATTCCCCAGCTGCGGATGTGGAGAGTACCTCTGTACCCGGCAGGAACGGTGACATCCTCACCGAGAATGCAAAGGCAGGTCGCCGCAGGTATCAGAACGTGGATATCAAGTACAAGGCATTCTTTTTCAACGGTCTGCCTGCCAAGACCGCAGCAGCCAAGGCATGGCTTCTGTCGCCGGTGGGCTATCAGAAGTTGCAGGACACTTACGACCCGGATTTCTTCCGAATGGCAGTCTGCAAGGATGCGCTGGAATTCGACATCACAGCCCAGAAAGCCGCCGAGATGGAACTGACTTTTAACTGCAAGCCCCAGCGTTGGAGCGTGGATGGGCAGAGGAGCATCCGGCTGGAGAGCAGAGCGACACTTAAAAATCCCTTTGCTTTCCCGGCACAGCCCATCTTCAAAGTCTACGGAGATTCTGGCGGTGAGCTGTATGTGGGAGAGGAAAAAATCACCATTTACAGCATCAAGGACTATGTGCTGCTCAACTGTGAGACGCACAATGCCTACAATGCTTCCGGCTTTTGCAATGAAACGATTCTTTCAGATGATTTCCCGGAACTGCCGGAGGGAAAGACACAGATCGCATGGACAGGCGGTATCACGGCGGTGGAGGTTATCCCTCGCTGGTGGACGCTGTGACAGGAGGTGAGGTCAGTGATCCCGTGTTTATATGATTCCAAAGAGATGAATTTCAACCATAACGGCATCGGAAAACTGGCCGACACACAGTCCTGTATTGTGACGGAAAAGCGAAACGGCAGCTACGAGTTGAAACTTGTCTGCCCGGCGGATGGTATCCATGCTGAGAATCTGGAAGAAGGAAATATCATCCTTGCCAAGCCATCGGATACCATGCAGAGCCAGCCATTCCGTATTTATAAGATTACGACTCCGATAGATGGAAAGCTGGAAGTTCAGGCACGGCATATTTCCTACCAGCTGAACTTCATCACAGTTTCTCCATTCTCTGTGACGGGGTGTGTGGGAGCAATGCAGGGGCTGAAAAGCCATGCTGCTTCTGAGTGTCCATTCTCAATCTGGACGGATGTGGCTTCCAGCGCAATGTTTACTGTGTCTGTTCCGGCATCTTTCCGTAATTGTCTGGGCGGTATGGATGGCTCTGTGCTGGATACGTTTGGCGGTGAATTCGAGTGGGACCGCTATATGGTCAAGTTCCATAAGGCCAGAGGTGCAGACCACAACGTTCATATCGTCTATGGCAAGAATTTGACGGATTTCAAGATGGAGAAATCCATTGAAAACACTATTACAGGAGTGCATCCGTACTGGGTAGACAACGAAACACAGGCGGTCATGGAGCTGCCAGAAAAAGTGGTCATGGTCAGCCGAAAATCTGTGCCTTATCAGAAGATTACGGTGCTGGATTGTACGAGTGCCTTTCAGGAAAAGCCGTCGGAAGCAGCTTTGAGGGAGTATGCACAGGACTATATCGATACGACCAGTCTGACAGAGCCGGAGATCGACATTAAGATCGACTTCATCCAGCTTTGGAATACACCTGGATATGAGGATGTTGTACAGGCGGAACAGGTCTCGCTCTGTGATACGGTCCATGTGTATATCTCAAAGCTGGGCATTGAAGCCAGTTCCAAGGTTACAGAAACCGAATATGACTCTCTTTTGGAACGGTACAACAGTATCACACTGTCGAATTCTACAGTCAGCAGCCGGAATTCCTCCCTGACAAGTTCTCTTAACAGTATCCGGAATACGGCAACTGCCGCATACGATACCGCAGTCCGTGTGGAAACAGCAGTGGGAGAGCAGATGGGCGGCATTTCAGCTTCCATCATCTACGATGGCGCATTGTTTGCGGCACTGTTTGGCCTTCATTATAAAAATGAAACTGACAGCAAAGGAAATACCACTCGGTATGCGTTCAACGCATCGACTTTGAAGAAGTCAACGATTGCGTGGAAGAATAGCCCGGCCGGTTTTTTCGTTTCCACAGATGGCGGTAAGACATGGGGTTATGGCTGGGAGTCAGATGATACCGCAGTCAAAACAGCGATCCTGCTGGAGCAGACGCTTAAGGAATTGGACGACCGTTACAAGAAAGCTACGGAGCTTTCTGAAGAGCTGCTGGAAGAACTGGATGAGCGGTACAAGACAGCGACTGCTATTTCTGCTGAACTTCAGAAAACACTCGATCAGCGGTACGAAATGGCAAAGAAGCTGTCAAAAGAACTGTATGAGGAACTGGATAGGCGGTACAGCACACTCACGGAAATATCAGGTGATTTGCAGAAAGAACTGGATGAAAAATATCAGCTGAATATCCCTGTGACGGAAACTGCACCGGAAAAACCGGCAGAGGATTCCCTCTGGGTCGATAAGAAGAACCTGCGGTTAAAGTTGTGGGATGGTGAGCAGTGGCAGACGGTTGGCTATGAGCCGGAAGAGACAGAACCAACTGATCCAGAGCCAACGGAACCAACCACACCAACAGAGCCAGAGACCCCAGATACAGAGGATAAAGAGGATAAGAACCCGGAAGAAAGCAGCGGTGAGGAAGGAGGGGATGCATAGTGGTCACAAGCATTTATCAGGAAGTGGAACTGTCACTGACGGAAAATCTGATTCCGGTAACAGTTCCAGTTAAGCAATATGACAACAAAGCACGGAAAGTGCGGTGTGTTTTGTATAACAACTCCGTGGAATATGCCGTGCCGCAGGACTGCATTGTAGCCTGTTCCGGCACTCGTCCGGACGGTACAATCTTCCACTATACGAGCGAAACCGCACCAGACCTTGTGTTTGCCAAGAATGGAGCAGTCATCTTTACGATCACCACCTTCATGACAGCGCAGGCTGGTCGTTTTCCGCTGGACGTTGTTCTACTCAGCACAGATGGAGATGTGCTTGGTTCGTTCTCCCTCACACTGAAAGTGGAACGGGCGGCCATCAACAACGGCAAGATTGCTACCTACACATTTGCAGCATTCCTCAAGGCTGTCCGGGATGGCATCCGAAACCTGTTCATCGACAAAGCTGGCTGCTTTGGTTTGGAGTCAGAAGATGGTCTGGGACTGAGTGATAAGTCGGAATCCAGTTCCGTGGAAAAGCTGTGCAATGAAATCGTGGAAGGCTCTATTACAGAGGATGGCTATTTTGCATTTGAAACGAAATGTGACCTCGGTTTGGTCTTTACAACCGACGAGGAAGGTAATCTTGTTGTGGAATACGGCGAGGATGACACGTCAGCATAAGGCTGGCAGAAAGGGGCAATATGGCAAAATACACAGGACGCCGGATCGTTCCGAAACACGCAGGTGAATGGAATATCCGAAAAGAATATGAAGAATTGCAGATCGTGCTGGACACGGAAAGCGGCAACAGCTATATTTCTAATCTTCCGGTGCCGAGAGGCACTGCTCTGACCGATGAGAAATATTGGAGCCTGTACAGTCTGTACAGTGAGCAGATCGCAGAGGCAGAAGAGCATCTGACTCAGACAGCCGGAGACATCCGCACGGAACTTTCGGAAACGGAGAGCCGTATCAATGAAAGCCTGTCCAGCACGGAAAACAAAGTAAATACCAGCCTGTCTGAGACAGAAAATCGTGTAACTGCTCGTGTGGAGAATGCAAAGTCCGACCTGACTGCAAAGGTTACGGCGGCAGAGCAGCAGATGAACCAGAGCGTCCAGAATATCGAGCAGACGAACAAGACTCTGAATGCCCGGATGGATCAGATCGCAAAGGGAAAAACCTCTGACACAGAAGTCCTTGATGCAAGGGTGGATGCGGAAGGAAATACCTTTGACAGCCTCGGCGCAGCGATTCGTTCCATTTATCCGAAAGCCAAAGCTGGTCTGGATGCACTGGAAGAAGCAAAGCTGGATGCCAACTATGATGCGACCGGCGAACTGACGGAAGGCATCACGGTCAATACGATCAATGGCGGCATCCAGAATTTTGAGCATGTGCGGACGACTGCGATGATCCCCGTGGATTCTGCCTGCCAGAAAATCTATTACACTGGGCGGGTCTTTAACTGGATCGGTATTGCTGGCTACGATGCAACCGGAGTGTTTGTGGCATCTATTCTGGATTCCAGAGACACGGAGCAGCCGCGTGACTATGAGGAAAAGGAATTGGAGATCCCGGAAGGGGTATATCAGATTCGGGCCAGTTCCTATTACCGGGATATGAAGCTGGAAGTTCGCGGTGATTCTGCAAAGCTGTGGAATCAGATCCAGCAGGAACGTCAGAACCAGAAGAAGATGGCTATCGAAATCGAGGCACTGCGAAGTGCGGATGATTCTCTGGCAAAAGAGACGATGACCAGTCTGGAACTGCCATTCCTTTATGATGGTGCCAGTAATATCTGGGAAGGCAGCAACCCGGTTCTTCAGACCTACTATGTGCCGCTGACGGTTCTGAGAAGCGTATTTGTTCAGGAGATTCAGTTTACGCTTCGAACTATCGGTGCAACAAGTCTGACTGGCATGATCGAATCGGACGATGGTGAGGTGTTCCGCCAGACGGTAGAACTAGTAAAAGGCGACAATAAGATCACGCTGACATTGCACCGGTTTATGGATGAAGGCGCATACAAACTGCGCGTGCGCAGTACAGATCAGGTGCTCTACTATCCGGTTCGTCCGCTTAGTGGAAAAGAAATCCGTAATGACTTCTTCAGTAATGAGCCATCTGGAAATATGCAGTACGATTATAAAAATCGACAAATTGTTTTTATGGGCAAAATTCTGATCGGCACAGGAAAGGTGGATGAAACACTGTCTCATTCCGGCATGGCTGCGGATGCCGCAGTCGTGGGACAGGCATTTCAGGATGAGCGGGAACACACGGATACGGTGGCGGCCGGAAAGCTGGATGCAGTCCGCAGCCGGAATCTGCTCGACCCTTCCAGGTACCGTCCGGGCTGGTTTTCCTATGTACACTCATCCGTCATCAACTATCATGCAGACAATCTCCGCTATGGTTCTACGGATTATATTCCGGTCAGCGAGAAAGGGCTTGTAACAAAGGGCTCTGGTACGAATGGTGTTACCAGTCAGGTTATTTTTGATAAGGCAAAGAAAGTGCTCCGCTATGTGGATGCAAACGACCGGTACTCCTATCAGGAGGGCGATGCTTATGTGGTGTTCTGCTATATGGCATCTTCCGGGCAGGGACTTTGCATCGTCGAGGGTACGGAGTATGTTTATGAAGCCTACACGGATTACAAGCCGCTGGACGACCTGAAAAAAGAGGTGAAATCCTTACAGACAGCAGCGGACGAACAGCAGAAGCAACTGACGAACCTGACGACCCGTTTGGATCAACTGGTTGCGGTGCCGGAAAAGAAAGCTCTCCGGCTGATCCCGGCGGCCCCGGTGTATACGGTCTGCAATAATCTTTCAGTTGCGAGAAACTACCATGTTTCGGTTTGGGTGGATCATCTGATCGCAGATACTGGCTGGAAGGATAAAGCCGCTGGCTTTGGAGCGGAGATGGAGCAGAGTTTTGATCTGTACTCGCCATTCACCAACACGGCGGTCAATGGCGGTGAGGATGTTCTGGAGCAGACGGTGGAGAAATCGTTTGTTTCGGATGTCTATCAGACGCAGAAACTCACCTTCAAGCATCGCAGCACCCTTGCCAGCATGGGCAAGACGCAGTTCCCCAAAATTCTGGTCATCGGCGACAGCGTGACGGATGGCTATCTGGCAGGAGTGGGCAAAACAGATGCAGACCTTCCGACCCATTACTGGGCATGGGTGCGGTATCTGTTTGAACTGGATCGCAAGGATGCGAGGGCGGCAGAAAACGAATACCGCTGCCTGATGCTCGGTATGCCGGGAACGGTGAATGGCAAGCATTATGGTTCCTCTTCTTCGTTCAAGCTGGATGGAAAGACCATTGTGAACTATGCAATGGGAAAGGGTGGCTGGAGTGCGGAAGATCTGAACCTTGCTTATTTTGAAAGTGCGGCGAATATCAATCCGTTCTACGATGAGCAGACCAAGGGATTCTCGTTGAAGACCTGTCTGGATAAGTACAAGACGCTGGCCGATAACGGCATGACCCGGCTGATTTCTGGCGAAACCGCAGGCACCGAAGTGAAGGATACCAATGCCTACGATCTGTGTACGCCGACGCACGTGGTGATCAATCTGAACCATAACAGTTCCCTTGCTGAGTACAAAGCCAATATCCCAGATATTGTGAAAACAATCAAGCGTGAGTATCCGGATATCATCGTGATTCTCATGTCCATTGATGAGACTGGTACTTACTTCCCGGCGAAATACCCGGAGTATCGGGCTTCTGAGATCACGCTGGGCGGCCTACACAGCAAGAATATGAGCATCTATCAGTATTTCTGTGATGAACTGCAGGATGAGGCAAATGGCATTTATGTGTGCAGCGGCCACCTGATCCAGCCGGCTGTGGAGAGTTATCCGACACTGGATTATGTGTCGGCGGATTCAATCGGCAGACAGAGCGGCAGGGTGCTGCACATGGCATACGGACGAAGTCAGTACGGAGGCCCTAACTGGCATCCGAACAACTACGCACACTGCGCATGGGGCTATCAGCTGTATGCGCTTGTTAAGTACACACTGGCAATTCAGGATATGAAGTGATGCCGGGAACAGCCCGGAGAAAGGAAAAATATGATGACTCGTAATAATTGTCTGAAAATTCGGGGGGGGTATCGGATTATCTGCCCTGTGCGGTGATCTGACCTCTTCCGTGCGGAAGGGAGGTGCGTTCTATGCCTAAGTATGTCGGCAGACGCATCGTTCCGAAGCATGGCGGTGTCTGGAACAAAGCAAAGGAATACGAAGAACTGATTATTGTGCTGTGTCAGGAGACTGGCGTCAGCTATATCTCCAAACTTCCGGTTCCGGCTGGAACGGAGATCTTCAATGAACACTACTGGGCTGTGTGCAGCCAGTACAGTGAGCAGATCCAGTTGGCAGAGGAGCACCTGACCCAAACAGCTGAGAAAGTTCATACAGAACTGGCTGAAACAGAGAGCCGCCTCAGCAAGAGTGTGTCTGACACGGAAGGACGGGTCAACCAGAAACTCACGGATACTGTACAGAATGTGAACAACAGTCTGAACGATACGACCACAACATTGACCAAGAAAGTGTCAGATGCACAGAAGCAGCTGGAGGATGGCCGTACCGCAATGGAGCAGAGCGCAGCATCCCTGAATTCCCGGATGAACAGCATTGCTTCCAGTAGGACTACGGACAAGGAAACTCTGGACGCACGAGTGGATTCGTCAGGGAAAACCTATGATTCCCTCGGCGCACACCTGCGGTCCAGGGCAGACAAGTTCTATGCTAATGGCCTGCCATTTTCCTATTCGGGAGCAGTTAATCTGAATACAGCAGAGCATCAGCTGGAGTTTGCAGGGAATTTTATTTATCTGGGAGCGAATGGCAATAAGCTGCTTACCAGACCTGATCCGGTTCCGTATAACCCGGATGCCCTCTTGACTTATATCTCCTACGATACAGTAGAGGGAACACTGGTAACGGCAGACTGGTCGGATTCTCCGAAAGAAAACGATGTTATCGTTTTTGTGGTGGACTGCAAACGCCCGGAGCATTCCTATGGTTACTTCCCTTTCAAGGTAGATGGCAGGATGCCGTTTGATGATTACACCCTGTCTGGTACAATGCTCCGTAACAAATCGGTGGAAGGACAGAAACTCTGTGATGGCGTGGTCACAAATGACAAAATCGCAGATGCATCCGTCAATGCGGCAAAGCTAGCGCGGGATGCGCTGATGTCGCAGAGCCTTGAACTCCCATTTCAGCCTTGTGTCTTTGGCAAAGGAAAGTGGGAAATCGTAGACGATGGAGCAACGATCCATCACTTCATGACAGAGTACGAAAGCGGCTATCATGGCGGCGGTATCAAGGTTCCTCGTGCGGAGCGGTTCGATAAACTCTACGTTGAGATGGATTACTGCAATGATCAGCTGATGCACTATTATGTGGTTGGTTCTATGCTGATCAGTCTGGGCACTATCGATTCCACAGGTGGAGAACCCAAACGGATCACGCTGGAGATTCCATCGGCAAAGCTGGAAGAGGCCGGATATAAGGATGAGTATATCCAGATCGTGTTCACGAAGAACAGCACCTACGATATGACCCTGTCCAATGTGAAAGCACATTACTTCGATGTGAAGGGCAGCTACTTTGGGGAAGATTACAGTCTCCTTCATGAGCAGGCCGATGCCAGCACGAAGGATATTGCGGCTTTGACGGAAAAGGTCGGCGCAAATGCGGATGCAATCAAAACGGCAGAAGCGAATGTGCAGAGCCTTTCCAAGACGGTCGGCTCGGTATCTACGGATATGCAGGTCCTCATGAAGCAGAAGTCTGCATTCACCGGAAAGAAAATCCTGTTTCTGGGTGATAGCATTACGGCGCTGAACACATCCGAGCGTGGCTGGGTGCGGTATTTCAATGAGATCATCCAGCCGGAGCAGTTTGTGAATCTGTCGGTTTCCAGTGCAAGATGGTGTGACTATGCGGATACTGTTTACGATGGCAACCCGGTCTTTTCAGGCCCGGACCAGAATCACAACAATGTTATGGGCAATCAGGTGGAGAAACTCATTCGTGGCAAAGACAAAACCAGTCCTCACTACAAAGAAGTGACAGCCTATGCGGACTTCGACATGATCCTGATCGCCTGCGGTACGAACGATGGTGTCCCATCCGGTAATGTCGAAGGTTCTTTTACTTCGGAAAATGAGGTGGTCGCACTCGAAGAACTGGATCGAAAGGTATTTGCATCGGCTTTCCGCTACAGCATTGAGAAACTTCAGCAGCTGTACCCAGCGGCAAAGATCTATATCTGCACACCGATTCAGGGCTATATCACGACCAGAAGTTATGCCCAGTCCAAGGCAAAAGGTGATTACCTGAAACTCCTTGCTGGCCGGATGTCGCTGGAGGTCATCGACACCTTCTGCTGTGGAATCTGCGACATCTATGAGAAAAAGGATGCTAATGGCCGATACCTGATCGATGGTCTTCATCCGAATGCGGCTGGAGCCAAAAAGATCGGTGTATTCAATGCCAGTGCGGTGATCGCCAGCTACCGCTGATCAAATTCCACAGTTCTGCCGTATGTCGGAGGAACTGTGTTTTTATATACAATCCATATCACAGGGCAGCTTCGGCTGTCCATTTTTATTGCCCGGATATGGGCGGAAAGGACAGAATTATGCAGAATGTGATCGACAAAATCGAGCTGATGTTCGCAGGACTGGGCGGTTTTCTCGGCTGGTTCTTCGGCGGCTTTGATGGGTTTCTCTATGCGCTGGTGGTGTTTGTGGTTTGCGACTACTTCACCGGTGTTCTGGCGGCAGCCATCAAGCATGAACTCTCTTCGGAGGTCGGCTTCCGTGGCATCGCCAAGAAGGTGTGCATCTTTGTGCTGGTTGGGATTGCCAACATCATCGACACGCAGGTGCTCCAGAATGGCTCGGCCATCCGCACCGCTGTGGTGTTCTTCTATCTGGCAAATGAGGGGCTGAGCTGCCTTGAGAATGCGGCGGTCATCGGTCTTCCGGTGCCGGACAAGCTCAAGGAGATGCTGGCCCAGCTGAAAGAGGAGCGCAAGCAGGACAAAGAGGACAAGCAGTAATCAACCGGGAGGGGCGATGAGCCTCTCCCACATTTTATTTAGGAGGAACGGACCATGAGTATGAAAGAATATCCCGCCAAGCTGACGACCGGTTACTACCGTGTGCGTGAGGATTGGGAAGATGAAGCGTCCCAGCTTGGGGCATACCGTCTGCTGGCGAATGCGAAAGCCAAGTGTGATGAGAATCCCGGCAGCCGGGTGTTTGATAATGATGGCAATGTGATTTATCCGGAGGAAGCGGTACCGGTCACGGGCGCAGAGGATACGGAGGAGCATCCGGTTCTGGATGAGCCGGAAGAGAAAACGCCGGAGGAGGATTCTCCTGATGAAGAACCCACTGAGGCTGAAGATAAGGAAAGCGATTCTGCCGAGGAAGAGTATCCGACCGCCGAGGAAGTCCCGGCGACCATTGCCTATGGCAAACTCAAGACTCTCATGAACATCCGCGAGATGCCGGATACCGGTGCGGAGGTCGTGACTATTTACAAGAAGGGGACACTGATCGAGATCGTGGAGTTTTGCGCAGGCTGGCTGAAGATCAAATGCCCGGAAGCCACGAGTGGTCTGGCCTATGTTCTTAACAGTGCTGACACCTATGCCTTTACCGCCAGCAAGATCTACACCGTTGTTCCGGGCGACAATCTCTGGAAGATTGCAGAGAAGGAACTGGGGGATGGTAGCCGTTGTGCTGATATCCGTGCACTGAACGGCCTGACTTCCAATGCCATCCGGGTCGGCATGAAGCTGCTGATCCCGTAACAACAAAATAACCACAGCACAAGGCTCGGAGTGATCTGGGCCTTAACTTTTTTCAGGAGGAATCATTATGGGATATACCAATAGTCCACTCGTTGTTTATACCAAACTCTCTCCGAACCATTCCGGGCAGAGAACCCACAGCATTGACCGCATCACGCCGCATTGTGTGGTCGGCCAGCTTTCGGCAGAGAGCATCTGCGGCTGCTTTACCAGTCCGACCCGTCAGGCAAGCTGTAACTACGGCATTGGCACGGATGGCCGCGTTTCTCTGTGTGTGGAGGAAAAGAACCGCAGCTGGTGTTCATCCAGCAATTCCAATGATCAGAGAGCAGTAACCATCGAATGTGCCAGTGACAAAACGGAGCCGTATGCGATGAACAGTGCGGTGTACGCAACGCTCATCAAGCTCTGCACCGACATCTGCAAACGTAACGGCAAAAAGAAGCTGCTGTGGCTGGGAAATAAGGAGAAAACGCTCAACTATTCCCCGGCAGCAGATGAAATGGTGCTGACGGTCCATCGCTGGTTTGCCAACAAAAGCTGTCCGGGCAACTGGCTGTATGCCCGTATGGGTGAACTGGCGGCAACGGTGACGGCGGCACTGGGCGGCTCATCAGTTTCCGGTTTGCAGGCATCTTCCCTTAAGAACCTGTCTGAAGCAGAAGCAGTGGCGAAGATCGGACCGCTGTTTACTGAAAACCAGAAAGAGTCTGGCATCCTTGCTTGTGTGTCGATGGCGCAGTTCATTCTGGAATCCGGGTACGGCACATCGGAACTGGCACAGCAGGCTAATAACTGCTTCGGCATGAAGACTTCGCTTTCCGGGAATACCTGGCCGAATTCTGCATGGGATGGCAAGTCCGTCTACACCAAGAAAACGCAGGAACAGAATGATGATGGCTCTATGGTCACGATCACCGCTGACTTTCGCAGGTACGTCTGTGTGGAGGACTCCATTGCCGACCATGCGGCATATCTGCTCGGTGCGATGAACGGAAGTAAGAAACGCTATGAAGGTCTGGCCGGATGCACGGACTACAAGAAGGCTGTGCAGATCATCAAGGATGGCGGGTATGCAACCAGTCATACCTATGTGCAGAACCTTTGCAATATCATCGAGCGTTGGAATCTGACACAGTACAATGTGGTTTCTGGCAGCACGACCATTTCCGGCTGGTACCGTGTCCGTAAGACCTGGCAGAATGCCGCTTCCCAGAAGGGAGCCTTTCATGATCTGGCCTATGCGAAGCAGTGTGCGGATCAAAATCCGGGTTACACGGTTTATGACCCGGCCAGCAAGGCGGTTTATCCTGCTGCTCTGGTTGCATCGGTACCGTATGCGGTTCGAGTGTCCATCAACGACCTCAACATTCGCAAGGGTCCGGGTACGAATTATGCAAAGACCGGGCAGTACACCGGCAAAGGCGTATTCACCATTGTTGCGGAATCCGCTGGTGCTGGTTCCACGAAAGGCTGGGGCAAGCTGAAGTCCGGCGCAGGCTGGGTGAGTTTGGACTTCTGTGCCCGCATCTGATACAACTTTCCTGCCCTTTTAGGGCAGGTGGTACATAGAATAGATACCGCTTTCTTGGGTTGAAATTGCTTGACAAAAACGCTGAAAAGCTGTATTATAATAGCAACAGAACCCACCACGCCTATGTCTATCTCTGATAGTTATGCGCAACCCGGTGGGACTTTTTATTTTACGGAGGAATTAGAAATGCGTTCCTATGAGAAACGGATTCTGACAATTCCTGAACAGGTCAGCGAATTAAAGTCAGCGAAAATGATAATAGAATCTGATGATGCCGCAGCGAAGTTTCTTTCTCGTGTTGAGTACTATCGGTTCCGAGGATATAGCTTCCAGTTTTATGACAACAGCAAGAAGGAATATAAGGAAAATACAAAGTTCAGTGACATAGTTGCTATCTGTGACTTCGATGCCGAGTTATCTCATCTGCTATTTGCGATGCTTTCCGCTATTGAGGTTTCATTGAGAAGCCGTTTGGTAGATGCGTTGCTTACTTATAAAGAAGATACTTTGATTCTTTATGACCCGGCAATTTTTGATGATAAAAAGAACTATTGGAGCAATAATGGTTCTCTTTCACAAGAAATTGCACGATCAAGCGATGTGTTTATCAAACACAATTTTGATAAGCATGACGGAAATGTTCCTGTTTGGGCAGCAGTTGAAATTATGTCTTTTGGCACATTGTCGAAGACAATAAAAAATCTGAAGACCGGTACTGATTCGGCATACTCAAAGCTGGCTGAATACTATAAGTATCCAACGGCAGCAAGGAATATGGCACGGCCTGCTAAAAAATTGCTGGCTTCTTGGATTCAGTCGTGCGTTATTTTAAGAAATATTTGTGCGCATAACAGCCGTATTTATAATCGTACGTTAAACACGGTGCCAGAACTGTTAGCTGTTGACCGATTGACACCTGATCCTAAGTACAACGGTATTTACCAAACGATTCTTGCAATGAAGTATTTAAGACCTTCGGATGAGCAGTGGTCTGCTTTTGCAGATCAGCTGACAGCGTTGATCTCAAAGTATAGTGCTGTGATTGAAATGGGACGATTGAATTTCCCGCAGGATTGGCACGACCACTTTGCAATCTGATGGAATAATCCGACCGCAGCTGAATATAATATATCTGATAGAACCAATCAAGCCTCTCAGAGAAGCTCAAACCGGTTGGACTTTCATTATACCGCTTACGATGTGATTTGCATTGCAGGCGGTATTTTTATTTCTGTCTAAAATTTGGGAGAAGCGTAATCGTCAGTTTTGCCCGACTATATGGGCAGATATTCTACGATTTATAGTTCGGATATTACTTGCTATAAGTGCCGGATAGAGCAAATATGTCACTACCCGAAGATAGGAAAAGGCGGTGGCATATCCACACGTTTTCCTTTCGGACGGGAAATCTGAAGAAAGGAGAAGGCAATATGGATTCAAATGCTTTTCTGAATGACTTGATGGCAAAGATGAAACTGCCGGAAACGAAAGGCAGGAAAAAGGCAGAACAGACCGAATCAGTGGCGCAGATTCTCGCTGCTATGCAAAAGGTCAAGGCAGAAAAAAAGAAGCAGCCCGTAACCGGACATGCGCCAGCAAAAGAAACGTCGGTGAATGAACCGGAAAGCATGGAAGAATTTTCAAAGCTTGCAACCAGCGTGATGCAGGAATGCAGACCGACCATGCCGATAGCGACAACATTTATTCCAGAGAAAACAGTTCGGGTGGCTGCTTATATCCGTGTTTCCTCCACCAATCCGGCACAGGAAGATTCGTATGAAATGCAGGAGCGATACTTCATGTCGCTACTGTCAAAAAATTCAGGCTGGACATCTGCCGGAATTTACTCCGACCACGGCGTTTCCGCAACGAGCAGGGAGAAGAGAACCGGTTTTAACCGGCTGCTCCGGCATTGCAAACAGGGGAAAATCGACCGTGTGATCTGCAAATCCATCAGCCGCTTTGCCCGAAATACGCAGGATTTCCTTGAGGCATTGCGGACACTCAAAGAAAACGGAGTGACGATCCTGTTTGAACGGGAAGCAATGGACACGGCAGATGCTTACAGTGAGTTCATTCTTACTACACTGGCGGCCATTGCACAGGAAGAAAGCCGTTCGATTTCCGCCAACATCGCATGGAGCAACCAGAAGCGGTTTCCGGCAGGAAATGTCTGCAACAAGGACATCTACGGTTATGAATTCCGCAAAGGCGAGTATACGGTGAACGAGAATGGATACCGCTATCGAGCGGTGTTCATCATCCCGGAAGAGGCAGAGGTCGTAAGGATGGTGTTCCGGCTTTTTACCGAAGAGCAGCTAGGTTTTACACAAATCGCCCAGAGGTTGGATGGTTTGCATATTGCACCGCCCAACAGCGGATGCAGACAACGGCAGAAGCGGAAGCCGACTGTGCTGCCGACCGGAGCGTTGAAAGAAGAAGCCAAGCGAGGGTGGACGGCAACTGATATCCGGTATATGATTGCGAACATTCGGTACTGCGGCTCTGTATTATGTCAGCAGACCTATGTGGACACAGAAAAAGGTCACAAGCAAAAGGTCAATAAGGGCGAAAAGCCGAAATACCTCATCCGAAACCACCATCCTGCCATCATTTCGGAAGAACTATGGCAGGAAGCGCAGGATGTCTGGAAAGCGTACACGGCAAAATACAGGGGCATTGAAAAAGCAAAGAATGAAAGAGCCTATTCCAAACTCCTTCTGTGTGGAGAGTGTGGGAGGTATTTTCAAGGTCATTCCACAACAAGAACTACGATTTGGCGGTGCGCAACAAAAGTCAGCCAGCAGGGACAGAAACGATGCCAGATGGAATCAGTTTATGAAGAACAGATTCGGATGCTGCTCCGCAAGGCTTTTGCCGAAAAATTTAAGCTGGCAGAAAAGGTCGATGCGGAAGTTCACGAGGTCATGCAGATGATTTCCAAAGCCCCTATTAATAATGTAGAAACTCAGTCTTTGAAGGCTCTGACGGAGAAACTGAGAGAGACCCATGACTTTGACCGGATGGAGCAGGAAGGAGATTTCCTGAAACGCCAGCTTTCCGCCGTGAACTACAGCATTCGGGATGCCAACCAGCACATCCGGAATATTCAGGCAGAAAAAGAAGCCTTAAAAGTGCGAAGCGAGGTGCTGGGGGAGCCGGTGGATGAAGAAGCTACCGCAGCGTTGGAAAACAGACTTCGCCATGAAGAAGAACAGTTGGGGAAGCTGGAATATGAAGCGCAACAGCAGGCAGAGCAGGTCCGGTACATGGAAGCCTACTGGAAGAAGCTGGAGCAGACCTATGAAATTCGGGAACAGACATTGAATTGGCTGGATTCTCTGACGGGAGGAACGCAGACATTTCTGGATGAAGCGGTTGGAACGTATGTGAAAGCCTTTGTGCTTTCCATTACCATTTTTTCACCGAAGCATTTTAGAATCCACTGGTTCGATGACACCCAGACGGATGTGGAGTGTGACAGCGTATTTGAGGGCTATCAGCAGCCTGGTAAGATTAGGAGGAAAAAGTAATGAACAGACGAATGGCACAGGGAACGGTGGCAAACAACGTGCAGGTCATTCCTGCAACGAAGCGAAGGGTATCTGCCGGAGGTCAGTTGAAAAAGGCAAAGGATATCCGAGTGGCAGCTTATGGCCGTGTTTCGACCGATGAACTTTCCCAGCAGACTTCGTATGAAGGACAGAAAAGCTATTACACGAAGCTGATCAATGAAAAAGAGGGCTGGACATTTGCCGGAATGTATGCAGATGAAGCAACCTCCGGTACCAACCGCAATCACCGCACCGAGTTCAACCAGATGATGCGGGATGCGCTGGATGGAAAAATCGACTACATCATCACGAAATCCATTTCCCGATTTGCCCGAAATACGGTCGATACGCTGAACTGTGTGAGACAGCTCCGGCAGTGTGACCCGCCAATTGGTGTGTACTTTGAGAAGGAGAACATCGACACGCTGGATGCTTCCGGTGAATTGCTCCTGACCATCCTTTCGGCATTGGCACAGGAAGAAAGCAATTCGATTTCTAAGAATATCAGCTGGAGCATCCAGAAGCGGTTTCAGGAAGGAATCGCTTTTGGAAATCCCCGGTCGGTCTACGGCTACACGGACGGAGAGACCAATAAGGACTGGGTCATTGTAGAAGGACAGGCCAGGGTGGTGCGGTTCATTTTTGAAGAGTTCCTTCTGGGAAAGTCTGCATACAAAATCAGCAGGGAACTGAATGAGAAAGGAATCCTTTCACCCAAAGGTACAAAATGGCAGGGGGAGAGTGTGACTTTCATCCTTAAAAACGAGAAGTATGTGGGCGACTGCGAAATGCAGAAAACAGTCACGGTCGATTTTCTCAGTCATAAATCGCTCCCGAACAACGGGGAAGCCCCAAAATTCTATGTGACGAACCATCATGTCCCAATCATCAGCAGAACGACATGGACGAGGGCACAGGAAGTTCTGGACAGAAGAAGTGCCAGCCGTAAGAGGAAGAAGGATGAAAAGCCCGTCAAGCGAGTAGGTAAGGATGTCTTCGACAATCTGGTATGCGGAAAGTGCGGAGAGCCCTTTTACCGCAGGACCTTGCAGGCAAGAGCCACACACTTTGAGGATGACAGAAGTTTGGATGCCTGCCGCAGTGAACTGATAGCGCAGGGCAGTTCGCCGGATGATTACTATGAACGGTACTATTACACATACCCCATCTGGCGGTGCTCAAGTCAGAAAGATGCCTCCCCGACCAATGATGGACCCTTTATGGGAAAAGCAGACCCGGATGTTGCCTGGCATCCGACCTACATGGGAGAGGGAAAAACAAAGTGCCCTTCCCACTTTGTGTATGAAACGGCAGTCAAGCAGAGTTTCATGGAAATGCTGTACGCCATCAAGCGTGACCATGAAGAAAATGGAGAGAACGCATGGATCGATTCGGAATTCCGAATGGTCTACCAGAAGGTGCAGGAGCACATCGCAGAACGGGATTCTTCCAAGAAAGCAGAACTGGAGAAACAGATTCAGCAGCTGGAGGAAAAGCTGGCGCAGATGCAGGGCAAGCTGAAGGAAGCAGTGGAGCGTGGCCGCCAGAAAACCAGCTCGGAGGTTGAAACCTACGAAAGACTGGTGGAAGACCTGCGGATTCGCTTGGATGAGAAACGCGAGGAACGGCAGCAGCTCAGTCAGGAAGAACTGCTTCTTTCGGAAATGAAAAACAATTATGAGTTCTTCATCCGCTGTTTGGAAGCCCTGCCGGAAGTCAACAAGGCTGGTATGAAACTGAATGTCAATGGACTGGACACGGACGGGAGCTGCCTGCGTGACCTTGGCGGCAAGGCACGGAGCAAGATCATGAGCGACATCCGAAGAGGAAAACGGAAGATGGGAGCCGACCGTGTGGAACGGGCACCAGATTTTCTGGAGTTTGAAAAAGGCATCTACTTCGCATTTATTAAAGAAGGCATCGTTGACGGGGATGTGATTACCTACATGACGAACTTTGGTGTGAAGCTGACGAGCACAGGCAACAGCCGGACGCTGATGGCATTTATCGGATTCCGCAGATGCAACCCGAACAAGACGGTCGAGGTGCTGATGGATGGGTGGCAGGTGAACGGACTCTGCATCCGGTACCACCGAGAAAAGAGAAAGGAAAAGACAGCGAACACGCTGATGATTCGGAAACGAAAAGCACTGGAGAGAGAAGTGCAGGAGCAGGAAGCATGACGCAGATTCCCCACTGGATGAGACATTTGGTCTTGTCTGGTGGGAATTTTTTTGTTTTATGCGGAATTGTTTTGTCGAACCCATTGCTATGTGCAGAATTCTGTTATATGGTGAGAGTACAGAAATACACATAGCAGGAGAGAGCAATATGAAGAAATTAGCGTGGCTGTCGGTTGAGGATTACGCAACGACCCAGATGGAACTGATGGTCGTGAGTGCGATGAAAGGGTATCTGCGTAGGATGCCGGAGCAGGAGGCACTTAAAAAGGCAGAGGCTGTCCTTGACCCGAAGGTAATCCAGATGGTGGGTGAAGATGGCGCACCGATGCCAGTGCAAAGCAATGTCGACGGAGCAAAGTTCGCTGCATTCATCGATGCGGCCGTGGCAGACAGCATCAAGGAACTGGAGAAGAGAGACGATGATCTGTCGAAAGCTGGTGTGACCATGCTGGGGAATGTGGATGGTAAGAGCATGGTGAAGCAGATGAGTCCCCAGTTTTTGGAGTTCGTGCTGGATGCGTATAGGAGTTTGCGGTGGGTCAGAAGTTAATAGTAAATTCAAAAGAAAATTTTCAAAACCAGTTGATAAAAAGCTGTTTATCGAGTATACTATGAGTAGGAAAGCAGGCGACATCCTGCTGGTGTGGCTGACACCTTAAATCCGATAGTGAATCCGGATGCATAGGCCGGAGGGTTGGCAGGCAACGATAAAACCTGATAGCGAATCCAGACGTATGGGCTGGAGTGTTGGCGGACAACGATAAAATCAGTCATAAAGGGAGACGCACAGCACTGCGGTGTTGTAGTCTCCCTTTAAATTTTTACATAAATGAATTGGAATATACAGAATGGGAAAGAAGTACACAAAGAAAGAGGCAGTTTCGATAGCAATATCAGCAGCGAGGCTGTATAAGAATAATTTTGTTGGAAAGCGGTTACTCTTTGTAGTTACCGATAAACATAAGAAGGTTTCATCGCTTGAGGTTGGATTTGATGCTAGTAACTTTCATCATCTGACAGGACTGGAACT
>ENA-UOOD01001109-UOOD01001109.1-human-gut-metagenome-genome-assembly--contig:-CS67-NODE-1109-length-28828-cov-16.081604_pt1 | contig 28828 bp, 23 predicted proteins | sample MGYA00242464_ERZ724011 | MGnify/ENA metagenome assembly ERZ724011 | reverse complement strand
AAGCAGATGGCGTGCAAAGTCGCCAGACGCTCTTTGTGCGGTATTGCCTTAGATAAGCAGACGCTTATTCATATTTTGCAATGATTTCCAGAGAAACCTCTTTTCGGGTGCGTCTGGTGTCCATTGCACTTTTCTCAATGTAACGGTGTGCAGCTTCTTCCGACATGCCCTGTTCCGTGATCAGCAGGAACTTTGCACGGGAAACGTACCGCAGTTCCTCTAACTTGGCACGAAGCTTGTTGTTTTCCTTTTGCAGCCCCAGCAAACGATGGCGAAAGGCACTTCCCATGCGGATCGCCTGTAACAGTTCCTGTTTGTTCAGCGGCTTGGGAACCACACAGACTCCGTAGTCACTGGTGCGATTGGTCATTTCCTCTGCCAGATCTGCCTTGCAGATCAGAATGACACCGGAACATGTGGACTCACAGAGTTTCACTGCCAACTGGTGTCCGAATTCGTCTTTCAGCGGCGTGTTGATCAAAATCAGGTCAAAGTCATCATGGGGAATCATGCGTCTTGCTTCGCTGCCGCTGGAGATGACTGCAACGGAGCCGCAGCCACAGGCTTTCAAAAAGCTGGTGACACTGTCCAGTCCTTTTTCAGAGCCGGAGATCATTAACGTGCGTTCTGAATACACCGTTGTGTTTCCTCCTCTTTTTCAGATTGCAGTTTTCCGGCCGCTCAAAAATATCGGTCGAAGCAGAATGCTTCCGGATCTTTTGCCAGATGATAGGCATCGACTTCTTTCTGCATTGCCGCGGAAAAATCGTGGAGAATTGCCTTGGGCACAGTGTTACGGACAAATTCGCTTTCCAGTGCCAGCTGGATAGATTCTTCCAGAGAGTGGGGGAGTGTGGGAATGGCAGAATTTTCATTTGCTGCATTCATGTTGTCGGACAGTTCCTCGTTGTTCTGGATTCCTGCCATGCCGGCACTCAGCAGCATCTGGAATGTGATGTACGGATTGCAGTATGCGTCAGCGGAACGGAATTCAATGGAGCCGTCCCGTCCCGGAGCATACAGCAGCTGTACCAGCGGAATGCGGTTTTCCTCGGACCAGTTGATGCGGGAGGGTGCCGCACGATAGCCGAAGCGGTCGTAGGAGTTGATCGTGGGGTTGGAGAACATGGTGAATTCCCGTACCCGATTGAGGATTCCGGCAATAAAGGCTCTGCCCTCCGGGGTGAGGGCTTCGTGGCTGTTGCCGAAAATGCTCTTGTCGTCTTTCTTGATGCACAGGATGATCTTCAGCCCGCTGCCGCTGCAGTCCTTGAACGGCTTCGGCATAAACGAAGCGTAGAAGCCGTTCTGTGCCGCAATGGTCTTGACTACGGTCTTGTAGTGAGCCATGTTGTCGGCAGCTGTCAGCGGATTGCTGCATGCAAAATCGATCTCGTTTTGTCCGGGGCCGTGCTTGTGGCAGGAGGTGGTAGGGTTCAGTCCCATTTCCTCCAGCGACAGGCAGATCTCGCGGCGGGTGTTTTCGCATTTGTCCAGCGGAGCCACGTCCAGATAGCCGCCCTGATCGCAGGGCTTCTTGGTGGGCTTGCCCTCCATGTCGGTTTCGAACAGGTAGAACTCGCAGCGGGTGCCCATTTCACACTGATAGCCCTGATTCTGGAGGGACTTCATGGTTTCCCGCAGATTGCGGCGAAGATCGCCCTCGTAGGGAGTGCCGTCCATGTGGTATAGTTTACAGAAGAAACGTACCACACGACCGGACTGGGGCCGCCACGGCAGAATGGACAGGGTAGAGGTGTCCGGTTTCAGCAGCAGGTTCTGGTGCGATGCCTCCAGCAGTCCGGTGGCATTGAACGGAATGCCGTCTGTAATGGCACGGTGCAGTTCCCGTGGCATGATGGCAATATTTTTCATATTTCCAAACGTGTCGCAAAAGGTCATGCGAATGAATTTTACGTCATTTTCCTCGATGAAGTCGGATAGGTCAGTTTCAGAAAAAAACATATGATACCTCCTGAAAGTATACTATTTTTAGTATACAATATATGTTTCTTGATAAAGCAATTAGAATGTGTACAATGTGTAAAAAAACGAATTCTGTATTGAAAAAGATAAGAAACTATGGTATAATGTAAATAGAATAATAAAAATCTTTTTATGAAGAACTTAAAAAGACATATATTGAAAGTCGTATTTCAAAGCTTTATGAGAGGTTATCAATGGAAAATCTGAAATTTAAGGATATAAGGCAATACCGCACAAAGAGCGTCTGGCGACTTTGCACGCCATCTGCTTGCAGATTTTCCGTCATATTGCCCAGAAATCCCTTGCAATACGACTGCGTTCGAGGCAGGATTCTGCCCGAGAACAAAGGAGTGTCGCACTAAGATAAATTGCGACCGGCAGTATGCCTGCGGAATTTCTATGCAATCTGCCGAAAAATCTGACTACGCATCTTACGCACAAGCTTTATTCAGTGTTTCCTTAATTACAAATGCTCTGATTGAAAAAATCAGGGCATTTTTTGAACGTATTCCAACTAATCGACAAATCCTCCCGATTTTACGTGAATGTTCCAGACTTTGACTAAAAATGTTTCCTGACAGCGATTTTTAAGTGGAAACATTTCAAAAGATATTGCGACACAAGCGGAAATATAGTATAATATAAATCTAAGGCAATACCGCACAAAGAGCGTCTGGCGACTTTGCACGCCATCCGCTTGCAAATTTCCCGTCATATTTCACAAAAATGCTCGTGAATACATCAAGTATTCACTCCGCTTTTTGCTTCATCTGACGAAAAATTTGACGACGCATCTGTCGCACAATCTTTGTGCGGTATTGCCTAAACAAAAAAGCGGCTTACTTTTTCAGTAAGCCGCTTTTGTTTTATCGCTGTTTTTAGGAAACACTGAATAAAGCTTGTGCGTAAGATGCGTAGTCAGATTTTTCGGCAGATTGCATAGAAATTCCGCAGGCATACTGCCGTATGGCAAGGGATTTCTGGGCAATATGACGGAAAATCTGCAAGCAGATTGCGTGCAAAGCTGTCAAGCGGGCTTTGTGCGGTGTTGCCTTAATGTATATAGTATAGCACATTTTTGCGGGAATGTACAGAGGGTTTTTGTGAAAGGACAAATCGCCGCCGCAAAAAGCAGTTGCAATCTCCGGAAACATATGTTATAATAAAAATATAGGCAATACCGCACAAAGAGCGTCTGGCGACTTTGCACGCCATCTGCTTGCAAATTTCTCGTCATATTTCACAAAAATGCTCGTGAATACATCAAGTATTCACTCCGCTTTTTGTTTCATCTGACGAAAAATTTGACGACGCATCTGTCGCACAATCTTTGTGCGGTATTGCCTAAAGAAAAGCAGTCACGACGGCTGTGGAAAATGACACAGAAATGAGGAATCTCCAATGAGCGATATGATAAAGGGTACCATGATCTCCTATCGTCCGGACATCAAAGTGCTGGACGCTACCATTCGGGACGGCGGACTGGTAAACAACTTTGAGTTTACAGACGACTTCGTCCGGAAGCTGTATCTGACCAATGTACGTGCCGGTGTCGATGTGATGGAAATCGGCTATCTGGCAGATCCGGAGCTGTTCGAGGAATCCAAGTTCGGCAAGTGGAAGTTCTGCCATGAAGATGCTATTCAGAAGGTGCTGATCGACATTCTCGACCCGAAGATGCAGCTGGCAGTTATGGCAGACGTAGGACGTGCCAACGTGGCACGGGATCTGCCGGACAAGAAGGACAGCATTCTGGATATGGTGCGGATCGCCACCTATATCAACACCATTCCGGCAGCCATTGACATGATCGAAACCTGTACGAAAAAGGGCTATCACACCACAGTGAACATCATGGCAGTTTCCAAGGCACAGGAATCGGAACTGGCAGAAGCACTGGAAATGCTGGGCAAGAGCAGCGTGGAAGTCATCTATCTGGTAGACAGTTACGGTTCGCTGTATCCGCTGCAAATGCGTCAGCTGGCACAGCGGTATCTGGAAGCCGGCGAAAAATACGGCAAGAAGATCGGTATCCACGCCCACAACAACCAGCAGCTGGCATTTGCCAACACTACCGAGTGTGCTATGATGGGTGTCAGCTATCTGGACGCAACCATGGCTGCCATGGGACGCGGTGCCGGAAACTGTGCAATGGAACTGCTGATGGGATTCCTGAAAAATCCGAAGTATGACATCAAGCCGGTGCTGCGGTTTTTGCAGGACGAAATGCAGAAGCTGAAAAATGACGGCGTTGTCTGGGGCTATGACATTCAGTACCTGCTGACCGGTTACCTGAACCAGCACCCGCGGACGGCGATCGCATTCACCAATGAAAAGCGGCAGGATTATTTCACATTCTTTCAGGAATTGCAGGAAAATGAAGTGTGAGCCGGAGAAAATCGGATAAATGAGCAAACCGCCGGCGTACAGAAAAATCTGCGTGCCGGCGGTTTGGATTTTGATGTGGTAAGGATAATGGTGAGGAAATGCGAAGATGTTGCAAAAAAAGTAAAGTGATAATTTTTATTATCGTACTTTTGGCGTTTGGAATTACAACGATATGGATAATGATGCAGCAAAGTACAAATGCCGTTGTTTTGGAAATCGAAAATGCTGTACAGAATGATACATATTATGTGATGTCAGAACATGAACTTGCTATGGAAGAACGTCTATTGCTGGACGAAAATCAAGTGAAATATGAAGAATATCACTGGAATCAAATTTTTGATGATTATCGGCTGTATTATTCCCCTACACGTGAAATGTCAATCGAAGAATATTTAGAGGGCTATAAAATGCAAAACATAGATATTCATCGCACATACACGCTGCATAATTTTCATTCCGGATACATTTGGGTTGTGATTCACTTCGATGTTGTTGACAAGAACGGCAATATAATGACAGACAATCAAGGCGGTCCTAAAGTGGGAACAAAATTTAAAATAGAAAAACAGAATGGAAAATGGCAAATCACAGACTTTTATGAACAGAATTTCTATGAAACAATGTCAGATAAAATCTACTATCTTCTTCCTAATTGGGATTTGACAAAGCAATAAAAGCGTTTAGAACATACTGAAAAATGCCTGCGGTGTTAGAACAGGAATCTCAGATTTTAAAAAATCAGAAACATTTCTTGTAATGATGTAATCTGCATTTGCAGATTTTGCACATTTGCTTTGAATGCAATCTTCAAAATCTTTAAATGTGGTCATTTGGATTGCATGAAGAACTTCTTCGTGTGTTGTACCAGTAACTTGCAACAAATTGCAGATTGCTGTTAAAGCATTTCTTCTAACTGCATCTGGAAGTTTGCGAAGCAGATACCAGATTGTTGTGATTGTGTGCAGTGCAATATAGCCGTCAACGGTTTCTGTGCTGCACAATTGCATTACTTTTTGTGCATCAGCATAAAAAGGCTCTCGCTTTAAAATATAATCTAAAATAATATTTGCATCAATCAAGACGACCATATTTTTCTTCCAAAGCCTCCCGTAATTCTGATTCTGCATCAAAGTTTTCAGGAAAGTTCAGATGCAGTTCTTCTAATTCGGCGAATGCCTGCTTTTTTTGCATGGCATGAGAACTTCCTTGCAGCTGTGTTAGCTGGAGCTCATCAGCCGCCAATGTAATAATTGCTTGGATTTTGCTGTCAGGCAGCTGGCGGATCAGTGCAATTGCCTGCTCTTGTATTTGTGTCATAAAAAAGCCCCCTTTTTAGAAAGTGGTGGTATGAATGACATGTGCCTTAACATTAGTATAGCATTTTTCCGAACGACTGTCAAATATACCCCAGACTTTTCATCACAAACAGCCACATCGTCAGCGAAAACGCACTGAGCAGGGTGGTCATCATCACGGCACAGGCGGTAATGGTGCCGTCATGCTTCATATTTTTCGCCATGACAAAACAGCTGCATGTGGTGGCACTTCCCAGCATCACCAGAATGGCGATCAGTTTTTCCGTGCGGAACCCCAGCCAGATCGCTGCCGGCAGGAACAGGGCACAGAACAGGAACAGCTTTGCGGCAGAAATGCCCAGCGTTAGCCCCAGCTTGCCCTTGGCGTTCTCCAGCCGGAATGAGGCTCCCAGTGCAATCAGTGCCAGCGGTGTCGCCATATTTCCCAGATAGGAAACCGACTTTTGCAGAATCGTCGGCTGCGGAATGTGCAGGACAGACCAAAGCATGCCCACCGCGATTCCCAGAATAATGGGATTGGTCACCACGTCTTTCAGAGTTCGCAGCAGCAGTTTCCTGGCGTTGGGAGAGTCGCCGTCGTGAGGTGCCGTCAGGGAGAGAATGATGACGGCGGCGATGTTGTACAGGGGTACCGTTCCCACGATCATCAGGGCAGCCATGGTGGCGTGTCCGTAGATGTTGTTGACAAAGGCAATCCCCAGAATGGCGGCACTGCTGCGGTAAGATGCCTGAATGATCTCGCCCCGTTCTGCCCAGTCTTTTCGCGGCAGGGACAGGAGAAAGGCAATGCCGATACTAAGCAGTGTGGCAAAAAAGCAGAACAGCACGAATTTGCCGTCCCACACTGTCTGAAAATCTGCCTTGGACAAGTCCATGAACAGCAGTACCGGCAGCAGTGCTTTAAAGACAAACTGGTTCAGCTTGGCGGTGGTGTGGTCGTCCAGCAGTCCGACTTTTTTCATCAGACCGCCGAATACCATCATGAGAAAGATCGGAATGGTGGCATTCAGACTGAATGAAAGATTTTGCAGGGTAGTTTGCACAGGTTTCACGTCCGTTCTATGAAATATTCAGCGGTTCCCCTAGGGGAACATACTCTAGGGGGTGTTGACACTAAGCCTGACACGTGCCTTTTGGGGTGATTTTTTCCCGTTCGTCGTTAAAAATCCTTGCCGTGCGAAAGCACGCCTGCGAATTTTTGCCTAGAACGGAGAAAAATCACCTCACAAAATTCGCATATCATTATAGTATCAACACTCCCTAGTGTAACGCATTTCGGGCGATTTGTCAAATTTGTAGGAAACGCCAAAAAACACTTCCATGTTTCATGATAATGGACAAACATTCTGTAAAGGTCAATTTGTTTTCTGTCATTGATTGACAAAGTGCAAAAAATGTGTTATAATAAAAATATATAGAGGTTGATTTCGAGAAAGGGCTGAAAATGCATAACGAGGTGATTGTATGGATATGGACTTTCATGTGAAGAGTTACTGTCAGTTGTTCGACAAACTGCAGAAGAACGTGAAAACAGTAGAAGAACTGTTTTCGCTGCTGAAAGAGCAGATGCAGGAAATAGTGCGTCTTTTTCCGCTGGGAAAGTTTGAAATCCGTTTGATCGTGGCTCCGTCTATACTGGATCCTGAGGGACAGGACGAACGGTTCTTGCTCTATGAGAATGAAGAAGGTTTTGATGAGCCTTGCTGTCGGGAACATGTGCAGATGGACGAAACCTGTAGTGCCGTTTTTGAATATTATCCCGTAAAAGGCACTGCATGGAGTCCGATACAGGAGCAAATGCTGTTGTTTCTGTCCCGTCAGTTGTTCCTGCTGCTGGAACGGGTAAAGCTGGTGCAGCTTCTGGAATGCATTGCAGTGACGGATCTGCTGACCGGTGCTCTCAACACCCGCGGCATCAACGAAACCGGCGGAAAACTGCTGGCACAGGGAAAATTGCAGGAGTATGCCTGTGCATTTCTGAACATTAAGAATTTCAATTACATCAACCGTGCCGTAGGAGCACGGCAGGGTGATATGGTGCTGCGGGAATTTGTACGGCTGGCACGGCAGAAGCTGAAACCAGACGAATATTTCGCACGCATGGGCGGCGACAACTTTGTGCTGCTGGCAAAAAAAGAACGCATGGGAATACTGCTGGAACAAATTGATTGTATGCAGGTGACGGTCCCTTACGAAAATGGCACCAAAACGTTTGACCTGCGTTCCCGTATCGGCGTTTATGATATGCGGGCGGGACAGTCTATGGGAGAAGGCCTCAATGCAGCTTCTACGGCAATGCATGCGGCGAAGATGTCCGGAAAAGCAGATCGTTTCTGCTTCGATGACCAGATGGTAGAGAATGCCCTGCGGCAGAAAGAAGTTTCCCAGATGTTTCCTAAGGCATTGGCAGATCGGGAGTTTGTGGTATACTATCAGCCGAAAGTCACCTTGGCGGACAACCAGCTCTGCGGCTGTGAAGCGTTAGTACGCTGGTTCCGTGACGGTGCTATGGTGCCGCCGATGGACTTCATTCCGGTGCTGGAACGGGAAGGCAGCGTCTGCAAGCTGGACTTTTATGTGCTGGAACAGGTTTGCCGAGATGTGCGGGACTGGAAGGCGAAAGGCATCGAACCGGTGCGGATCTCTGTCAACTTTTCCAAGGTGCATCTGCAAAATCCACATCTGGCAGAAGAGATTCTGGCGGTGCTTCAGAAATACGAAATTCCTCCCAAGTATATCGAAGTAGAACTGACCGAGATGTCCGGCTATGAGAGCTATGAAACCCTGCTCAATTTCGTCAGGGCAATGCGTGCCAACGGCGTGAGCACTTCTATTGACGACTTCGGTACAGGTTATTCCTCGTTGAATCTGCTGAAAGACCTGAACGTGGATATTATCAAGCTGGATAAATCGTTCCTCAGCAGCTTGGAGAATCACCGGAAAAATGATGTGATCGTCATCAAGAACATCATCAAAATGGTGAATGAACTGGACATGGAAGTCATTGCAGAGGGTGTGGAAACTGTCAAGCAGGCGGAATTCTTGCGGGGCATGCACTGCTGTATGGCACAGGGCTTCCTGTTCGACCGTCCGCTGCCTCACGACGATTTCGAAAAGCGGCTGAGCGGCGACCATGTGTACAGTCTGGAAAAAGCCGGAGCATAACAGAAAATATTGACGAATATGTGACAGCCCGCAGGTGTGTGCCTGCGGGTTGTTTTGCGTTACAGATGCCGGACGACTTCTGTTTCTTCTTAAAATATTGTCCTTCTCTTTGCATCTTTTCAAAGCCGCTGCCGCAGACTTGACAACTACGCCTGTTTTTTGCTATAATAGTACAGTATAATGGAAATGTCGGATAAGGGTAGCACCGACAGGCAGCTTTATGCGGCATTTCCCTAAGGAATCGTACTTGTGAATGTATGGCTTGCCGTGTATTTGCAGTGCCAACTACGAAAGGAATGATATTGAATGGGACTGACCCTGACGGAAAAGATCCTGAAAGCACATCTGGTGGAAGGTGAAATGGTAAAGGGTTCCGAAATCGGAATCCGGATCGACCAGACCCTGACACAGGACGCAACCGGTACAATGGCATATCTGGAATTTGAGGCAATGGGCGTTCCGCGTGTACGTACAGAACGCAGCGTGGCATATATCGACCACAACACCCTCCAGAACGGCTTTGAAAATGCAGATGACCACCGCTTTATCGGCAGCGTTGCAAAGAAGCACGGCATTTATTTTTCTCGTCCCGGCAACGGTATTTGCCATCAGGTACATCTGGAGCGTTTCGGCGTTCCGGGAAAGACCCTGATCGGCTCTGACAGCCATACCCCGACTGGCGGCGGTATCGGTATGATCGCGATGGGTGCCGGCGGTCTGGACGTTGCAGTGGCAATGGGCGGCGGTACTTACTACATTACCTGCCCGAAGGTGGTAAAGGTAGAGCTGACCGGCAAGCTGTCCCCGTGGGTAGCGGCAAAAGATGTCATTCTGGAAGTACTGCGTCGCATGTCCGTAAAGGGCGGTGTCGGCAAGGTCATTGAATACTGCGGCGAGGGTGTCAAGACCCTGTCTGTTCCGGAACGTGCAACCATTACCAACATGGGTGCAGAACTGGGTGCGACCACTTCTATTTTCCCGTCGGACGAGGTGACCAAGCAGTTCCTCGAAGCACAGGGCAGAGGCGAAGTCTGGAGCGAACAGAAGGCAGATGCCGATGCAGTTTATGATGAAGAACTGCACATTGATCTGAGCGAATTGGTGCCCTTGGCTGCATGTCCGCATTCTCCGGACAATGTCAAGACCGTGGCAGAGATCGGCAAGCTGAAGATCGATCAGGTCTGCATCGGCTCCTGCACCAACTCCTCCCTGCTGGATATGATGAAAGTGGCTCATATCCTCAAGGGCAAGACTGTCAATCCGGACGTTTCTCTGGCAATCGCTCCTGGCTCCAAGCAGGTGCTGAACATGATGGCAGATATGGGCATTCTGGGCACCCTGATCGCAGCCGGTGCAAGAATTCTGGAAAGTGCCTGCGGTCCGTGCATCGGTATGGGACAGTCCCCGAACTCCGGCGGTATTTCCCTGCGTACCTTTAACCGGAACTTCCTCGGACGCTCCGGAACCAAGGACGGTCAGATCTATCTGGTTTCTCCGGAACTGGCTGCATATTCTGCACTGACCGGTTATCTGAGCGACCCGAGAGAACTGGGCGAAATGCCGGACTTCGTGCTGCCGGAAAAATTCACCGTCAACGACAACATGATCGTTCTGCCGGCACCGGAAGAAGAAATGGACAAGGTGGAGATCCTCCGCGGACCGAACATCAAGCCGTTTCCGGAAACGGCTCCGCTGGAAGCAACGATCGAAGCTGGCTGCTCACTGAAGGTCGGCGACAACATCACCACCGACCACATCATGCCGGCAGGTGCAAAGATTTTGCCGCTGCGTTCCAATATTCCGGCAATTTCGCAGCACTGCTTCACGGTTTGCGATGAAGCATTCCCGAAGCGTGCCAAGGAAATGGGACAGAGCATTATCGTAGGCGGCTCCAACTATGGACAGGGTTCTTCCCGTGAGCATGCCGCACTGGCTCCGCTGTATCTGGGTGTCAAGGCAGTTCTGGTCAAGAGCTTTGCCCGTATCCACCGTGCAAACCTCATCAACGCCGGCATTCTGCCGCTGACTTTCGTCAACGAAGCAGACTATGAGAAGATCTCGCAGGGCGACGTACTGGAACTGGCAGATATTCGCAAGCATATCGAAGCCGGCGAAACCACACTGACACTGGTCAACAAGACTACCGGTGCAGAGATTCCGGTACTGTGCGAACTGACTGGCCGTACCAAGGACATCATTCTGGCAGGCGGTCTGCTGGATTACACCCGCGACAAGCTGAGCAAGTAAGTGGCTGATCCGGAAACGAAAAAGAAAATCGAAAGATACCGGCAATTCCGGAAAGACTACGGGAATCATTTGTTTGCCGTGTTGATGATCGTCTTTGTCTATGCAATGCTTACCGATCATGACATCATGGACTATTTGCATCTGCTGCGGGAACGTCCGGTTTCCGGAATCGGGCTGGCAGTACTGTTGCTGCTGGTTGCCGCCGGTCTGTATGTGCTGAGAAAGCTGCTGCGGGAACTGCGGCAGGATCGGGAGAAACGGGAATGACAAACACAAAAGGATTTCTCAACCGCAACCAGCTGAAATATCTGGTGATCGCAGCCATGCTCATTGACCATATTGCGTGGGCATTTGTTCCTACAGCGTCGCTGCTGGGGCAGGTGATGCACATCATCGGGCGGCTGACCGGTCCGACCATGGCGTATATGCTGGCGGAGGGGTATCACTATACCCGCAGCGTAAAGAAATACGCCATGCGGCTGGGTATTTTTGCTGTGATCTCGTGGCTGCCGTTCAGCTATTTCGAAAGCGGCGGCATTCATCCGGCGTTCGGCGTGATCTATACGCTGTTCCTCAGCCTGCTGGCAATCTGGTTCTGGGACAAGGCGAAATGCTCTGTTTCCGTAAAATGGCTGGCAGTGCTGGTGCTCTGTATCCTGTCTGTGTTTGGCGACTGGGCGATGTTCGATGTGCTGTATGCACTGACCTTTTTCCGGTATCGGGAGAATCCCAGGGAAAAATGGCTGACGTTCAGCGGCATTACACTGGTGTGCTGTGTCAGCATGCTGGGAAATGAACCCATATGGAGCGGACTGTTCCAGCTGGGCATCTTTCTGGTGATACCGTTAATACAATATTGCTACAACGGCGAAAGCGGCAGCAAAAAGCCGTTTCACAAGTGGTTTTTCTATGTGTTCTATCCGCTGCACCTGCTGGTGCTGGGGATTCTTCGTTGGGTGGTGTTTGCGTAAATGAAGCAGGACAGGCAGCAGGAACTGCATTTCGAAGATCTGGCAAAGCAGTTTACGGAAGATATTTCCCGAAGTAAGCGGATATTTTCCATGGAAGATGCCATGCAGGACAACACCATGCGAAAATCCGTGCAGAAGCATCGGCGGAAAATGAAACGGAAAACAGTTCTGGAATACGCAATTGCTTTTTCAGCAATCGCAGTGGGACTACCTGTTTTGCTGTGGTATCTGTACCGTCAGTTTTTGCTGTTCCGGCAAATGCCGGAGGTGGTGCAGTTCTACTTGCAGCGTCCGGTTCTGGGCGTGGCAACGCTTCTGGGCGGCGGTTTGTTTGCATGGGCACTGTACCATGCGAAAAAATAAGAGCCTGTAGGAAAGGTGTGGACAAGCATGTTCGGATTCTTCAAAAAGAAAAAAGCACCGGAACAGGTATCTGATATGTCGTGTGTTCTGGCGATAGCCGACTGCATCAGCCACAGCAATCCGGCAGTGCATGCCGATCTGGAGCAGTGTCTGAACGAACCGGCAGCCTATGCGGTACGGTTTGCGGAGCGTTTCGAGGAACGCGGCATAGATGCGGCAGCCTGTGATGCGGACACGCTGTGCTGGATCGCCATGGTGGACGAACTGGAAGCCGTGCATGACCTGATCGGTGTGGACGGCAGCTCGGAACTGGAGGATTTCCTCTGGGCAGTGTCCCAGCTGAATGGCGGCGGAAAACCGGACTTTTCCGGACTGGACTTGTCGGAGGACGGGGACGTGTTCCAATGGTGTGCCGTCTGCAATGCGTATCTCCGGCAACAGGACATGCTGCTCTGCGGCGTGGACATTGACAGTGATGACTTACAGTTGATTTTGGTGACAACCGCGGAATATGACAAAATTTCTGCGTTGGCAGAACAAGCCGGACACCGCATTGCTCCGGCGGAAACATTGTATTGCCTAAACGCAATGAGAAACAATTTGAGGAGGAAAATCAAATGGCAAAAATTCAGATGAAAACGCCGCTGGTCGAGATGGACGGCGACGAGATGACCCGTGTTCTGTGGCAGTGGATCAAGGACATCCTGCTGACACCGTATGTAGACCTGAAGACCGAGTACTATGATCTGGGGCTGGAATATCGGGAAAAGACCAAGGATCAGGTAACGGTAGACAGTGCCAACGCCACCAAGAAGTACGGCGTTGCTGTCAAGTGTGCCACCATTACCCCGAACGCTGCAAGAATGCCGGAATACAACCTGTCCCAGATGTGGAAAAGCCCGAACGGCACCATTCGTGCCATTCTGGACGGCACCGTTTTCCGTACTCCGATTCTGGTAAAGGGCGTAGAGCCGTATATCCCGACTTGGACTGCTCCGATCACCATTGCCCGTCACGCTTACGGTGATGTGTACAAGAACACCGAAATGAAGGTAAAGCAGGGCTCTAAGGCAGAACTGGTCGTTACCGATGCAGAGGGCAACGAGAGCCGCGAACTGATCTTCAACTTTGAGGATACCGACGGCATCATTCAGGGTCTGCACAACAAGAACAACTCGATTGCCGGCTTTGCACGGGCATGCTTCAACTATGGTCTGGATCTGCATCAGGACGTTTGGTTTGCAACCAAAGATACCATTTCCAAGAAGTACGACCACACCTTCAAGGATATTTTCCAGGAGATCTACGATAACGAGTACAAGGAAAAGTTCGAAGCAGCAGGCATTGAATATTTCTACACTCTGATCGACGATGCGGTGGCTCGTGTGATTCGTTCTCACGGCGGCTACATCTGGGCTTGCAAGAACTATGACGGCGATGTAATGTCCGATATGGTTTCCACCGCTTACGGTTCTCTGGCAATGATGACTTCTGTTCTGGTTTCTCCGGACGGCATCTATGAATATGAGGCTGCACACGGCACTGTGCAGCGGCACTATTACAAGTACCTCAAGGGCGAAGAAACTTCCACCAACTCTGTGGCAACGATCTTTGCATGGAGCGGTGCACTGCGGAAACGCGGCGAAATGGACAACCTGCCGGAACTGATCGCTTTCGCAGACAAGCTGGAAAAGGCAACCATTCAGACGATCGAAGACGGTGTCATGACCGGCGACCTGTATCTGATCTCCAAACTGGAGAATAAGAAGAAGGTCAACTCCAAGGAATTCCTGGAAGCAATCAACGAGCGTCTGGTAAAGCTGATGGCGTAAGAACCGGCTTACAGAATGGAAATCGGTTTATAGGAGAGCGATTCGTTTGACACAAAAATATGATGCATCGTCGTCTGTCGTGCGGCGGCTGCCCCGTTATTATCGGCTTCTGGGCGAACTGGAACGAAACGGACAGGTTCGCACTTCCTCGCGGGAACTGGGCAGGCGGCTGGGTATGACGGCATCGCAGATTCGGCAGGATCTCTGCTGTTTCGGCTGTTTCGGACAGCAGGGCAGCGGCTATTCCGTGGCGGAACTGCGGGAAAATTTACAGAAGATCATGGGTCTGACGGAACAGCTTCCGGCGATCGTGGTCGGTGCAGGCAGTCTGGGAAAAGTGGTTTCGGAAAACGTCCGCTTTGAACAGCGTGGCTTCCGGCTGGTGGGGATTTTCGACATCAAGCCGGAACTCATCGGTAGACAGCTTGCCGGACTGCCGATCCAGTCCATGGACGAATTGGATGATTTTTGTGCTGCCAATCAGCCGGCAGCCGCGGTGCTGTGTCTGCCGAAAGAATCGGCACAGGCAGTGGCGGAACGGCTGGTTTCGCTGGGAGTACGGGGACTGTGGAATTTCAGTCACTGTGACCTCGCCGTGGAGCAGGCACAGGTTGTGACCATGCATCTGGACGACAGCCTGATGACGCTTTCTTATAAGCTGCATAATCTATAAGCCAAAAGGGTACCGGTTTCAATAAGAACCTGTGCCCTTTTTTGGAAAGATGGAAAGGAAAGATGACCATGTCACAGACACAAGATACCTCTGTCATTCTGGTGTGTGCCGGAAACGCCACCAGAATGCAGGGAAAAAATAAGATTCTTCTCCCGCTGGGAGATACTAATGTCATCGGTATGAGCATGCGTGCATTTGAAGCCTGCCCCAGAGTGGCAGAGATCATTGTAGTGGCACGCCCTGCCGACCATGATGCCATTCGGGAAACCGCAGAGCAGTGCGGCATCACCAAGTTTCACGCCATTGTTGCCGGCGGTTCGACCCGACAGGAAAGCGTTATGTGCGGACTGCGGGCACTGTCCAAGGGCACGACAATGATCGCCGTACACGACGGTGCAAGACCGCTGGTCAAAACGGAGCAGATCGCACAGGTGATTCAGGACGCATCTGTATTCGGCGGGGCAACGCTGGGCGTACCGGTGAAAGATACCATTAAAGTTGTCAACGACCGGCTGATCGTGGACACCCCGTACCGTCCCCACCTGTACATCACCCAGACACCGCAGGTGTTCAAGCGGCAGCTGTACTTTGAAGCAGTGACGTTTGCCGAGGAGCATGCACTGGATTTCACCGATGACTGCCAGCTGATCGAGGCGATCAACTGCAAGGTCTACATGACCGAGGGGGACTATACCAACATCAAGATCACCACGCCGGAGGACATCGCCATTGCAGAGATTCTGCTGGCACGGCAGAAGGAGGAAGCATAAATGGAGAGATTACCGTTTCGGATCGGGCACGGCTATGACGTGCACCGCCTTGTGGAAAACAGAAAGCTGATTCTGGGCGGTGTAGAGATTCCCTATGAAAAGGGACTGCTGGGGCACTCTGATGCAGACGTGCTGCTCCATGCGGTTTCCGATGCTCTGCTGGGGGCGTTGGCACTGGGGGACATCGGCAAGCATTTCCCCGATACAGATCCTGCCTATGCCGGTGCTGACAGCCTGAAGCTGCTGGAACTGGTGGTGGAAAAAGTGCGGGAACAGGGCTATGCAGTAGGCAATCTGGACGCAACGGTGCTGTGCCAGAAGCCGAAGCTTGCCCCTTATATCGGCTCCATGCGGGAAAAGATCGCAGCAGCATGCGGCGTATCCGCAGAGCAGGTCAGTGTAAAAGCAACCACGGAAGAAAAGCTGGGCTTTACCGGCGAAGGATTGGGCATTTCTGCTCATTGTGTGTGCCTGCTGGTAAAGGCATAAAGGAAACATTGCCATAACTCCTGTCACCCCATTGCTGTCCCTTTGCATATACTGAAACGGGGAAGTGTTTCCCCGATTTTATTGCAAAGGGGTGAGAAGATGTTGGAATGTAAGGCGGCAATGGTTTCGTATACGCAGGCAAATCGGGCAAAACGGGTGTTGCAGCAGCATGGCATCTCCAGTGCGATCTACCGGCTGGAGCATCTGGGGCCAGAGGGCTGCGGCTTTGTCCTGAACGCGAATGCAGACTGCGGCCGTGTATCCGCACTTCTGTCCAGAGAGGGGATCCCGTTCCGGAGTCCTCAAGAGGGGCGTGATGTCCGGTGACAGTCAATTTTGATAATGCAGCGACCACGTATCCCAAGCCGCCGGAGGTTCGCCGTGCGGTGGCAGATGCAGTGGTACGCTATGGAAACGCCGGACGCGGCGGGCATGTGATCGCGGAACGCACGTCGGAACTGGTCTATCACGCCAGAGAAACCGTGGCGGAATTTTTTGATGCCAAGGTAGAGAATACGATTTTTACCCTGAATTGCACCCACGCTCTGAACGTGGCAATTCAGGGCATTCTCAAATCCGGCGACCATGTGATCTTCAGCGACTTGGAACACAACTCGGTCTACCGTCCCATTATGGCACTGGCACGGGCAGGAAAGGTCACCTACAGCATGCTGGAGGTTTCTGCCGACAACAGCGAAACGCTGCGGCGGCTGGCGGGATTGGTTCGACCAAATACCAAGGCGGTGGTCTGCACCATTGCCAGCAACGTGACGGGGCAGATCCTGCCCTATCGGGAAATCGCCCAGTTCTGCCGCAGCCGGAACATCTGCATGATCGCAGACGGGGCACAGGCATGCGGGATCCTGCCCCTGTCATTGGAACGGGACGGCATGCATATCCTGTGTACCGCCGGTCACAAGGGGCTGTACGGCAGCACCGGCACGGGAATCCTCATGACAGACTGCACATTTCCCATACAGCCGCTGATGCAGGGCGGCACAGGCAGTGCTTCCCGCAGTCCGGAGCAGCCGGACTTTTTGCCGGATCGTCTGGAATGCGGCACGCTGAACGTGATCGGAGCCGCGTCCCTCTGTGCCGGCATCGACTTTGTGCGGCGGCAGACGGTGGCAGGCTTGTACCGCCACGAGAGTCACCTCTGCCAGCTGCTCTGCGATGCACTGGCGGAGATACCGGAGATCACGGTCTACCGGCAGCCGGACGTGGCATATGTGCCCATTGTTTCCTTTACGGTGGCAGGGGCTTCGCCGGAAGAAACCGCAGACTACCTGAACCGGCAGGGGTTCTGTCTGCGTGCCGGACTGCACTGTGCACCGCTGGCTCACGAAAAGCTGGGCACCAAGGATGGAACAGTTCGGTTCGCTCCGTCGGTGTTCAGCAGGGCATCAGATACGCTGCGACTGGCGGCAAACCTGAAAAATTATGTCAATATTCTGAAAAGTCCCGAAAACCTATTGAAAAATTCCGGTGATATGTTACAATAGGTATATGGGATATGTTTTGAACAGAAAATCGGCAGACAGGAGGCACAGCATGCCTTTTGTCTGCTACATAGACGAATTGCCAATGACAAAATACAGGAAAGCAGGAAACAGAGCACGTCTGTTGGCTTTGTTCCCTGTTTCCACAGAAGTCGGAAAGGAAGATGATGCACATGGCTTTACGGGATATACTGGATATGATTTTCAGCGTCATCAAAACAGCACAGCCGGTGGATATACTGGATATACTGGTACTCTCCTATGTGGTATATCTCGGAATGAAACTGATACGGGAAACACGTGCCGGTCAGCTGATCAAGGGTATTTTTCTGTTGCTTTTCGTGTACATTATCGCTTCATGGATCAACATGAAAGCCATTTCCTATCTTCTTTCCGAAACGCTGAATATTGGCTTGATTGCTCTGATCATTTTGTTCCAGCCGGAGCTGCGGCGAACGCTGGAAAAGGCAGGGTATACCAAACTGGGGCTGCGGTTCAGCGGCAGCTCCAACGTGGACAGCGGTGTGTGGAGCCGCACCATTGATGTGATTTGCGATGCCTGTGTAGAACTCTCGGCGACCTCGACCGGAGCACTGATCGTCATTGAACGGCAGACACGTCTGGGAGAACAGATCGACAACGGCACGATACTCGATGCGATTCCCAGCAAGGAATTATTCGGGAATATCTTTTTCAACAAAACGCCGCTGCATGACGGTGCAGTGATCATTCGGGACGGCAAGATTCTGGCGGCAGCATGCTTTCTCCCCAAGCCTCAGAAAGAGGAACTTATCAATAAGCGGCTGGGTTCCCGCCATCGTGCGGCGATCGGTATGAGCGAAAACTCTGATGCCATTGTGATCGTGGTTTCAGAGGAAACCGGTGCCATTTCCGTGGCGGAAAACGGCGTGCTGAAAAGCGGCTTTACGCGGGAATCTCTCCACCAGCTTCTGACCAAGCGGCTGATTACCGCCAGCGAGGAAACCACGATCGGAAAGGTGGCACGGAAGATCCCGTTCCTCAAACGGCACCACAAGGACGACGGAAAGGAGAAGGACAATGCCCAAAAATCTCTGGAAGAACCGACAGAAAAAGACATCACAGAAGAATCGGAGCAGCGGCACTAATGGGACATTGTTCCAGCGGCTGTACGAGAGCCGTCCGGCAATGATGGCAACTTCGGTGGCGATTGCCATTGTTCTCTGGTTTGTGATCTCCATTGCCATTTATCCGACCACACCCCGTACCCTGCACCATGTGCCGCTGAAAGTGGAAATTGCCGGCACTTCTGCCGAGGAAAACGGACTCAGCGTCATTGACTATGACGTACAGGACGTGACGGTCCAGATCGAGGGCAACCGCTCCAAGGTGGGCAACATCGATGCGAACAATCTGACGGCAACGGCTGTGGTGGAAAATGTCACCTCTGCCGGCACGAAAAAGCTTTCCATTACGGTCAGCGGCAATGAAAACGAACAGTTCAATGTCAAGTCTATTTCGCCCTCTACAGTGAATGTGACTTTTGATAAAATCGAAACCTATACCTTTGAGATCAAGGCTTCTGCTCCGAATCTGACATTTGCAGACGGCTGTGTGCTGGACGAGGAGAACTTCGCCTGCACACCGTCTACCATTGATGTCACCGGTCCCCAGCAGCAGTTGAATCAAGTGGCATACTGCGTGGCAGAAACCCAGCAAAAGGAGCAGTTGAGTGCCTCCAAAATCCTGACCACAGATACGCTGCTCTTCTATAATGAAGCAGGCACACAGGTAGATTCCACAGACTTCACCTATGATGTGGCGGCGTTCTCGCTGGAAGTGCCGGTACTGTATCAGAAAACCATGGACATTACCTATCAGATCACCAATGCTCCGGCAAACTTCGATTTGGAAGCTCTGAAAAAGCGGCTGAACCTGTCAGAACAGCAGATCACCCTCGCAGCACCCAATACCTCTATGGAGGAAATGAGCGAGTTCAACATTGGTTCAGTGGCTCTGCGGGACATTGATCTGAACTACTCCAATGACTTCGTAGTCAATGTGCCGGACGACTATGTGAACCAGTCCGGATTCTCTACCGTGACACTGGCACTGGATTCCACAGATCTGGTGAAAAAGGATTTTGTCATCTCGGATATTGGCGTAGTCAACGCACCGGCAACGTATAATTTCAATGTGCTGACCCAGCAGCTGAAAGTCAGCATTATCGGTCCGGTTGATGTGATGGAAACGCTGGACGCCAGCGACCTCACCGCCAACGTGGATCTGCTGAGTTACTCCACGCAGGCGGGAGCCGTAGACGGTGACACGGTGACCTTTAATTATACGCCTACGATCACTTGCAGCAAGTACAATACCGTATGGGCAACTGGTGATTATCGTGTTGCGGTGCAGGGCGTGCGGACATCGGGCAATCCGACTGTGAATTCCGAACAAACGCAGTCAGATCTGTCGGAAAATAGCAATCATTAACAAGGGAAAAATTGGATAAAGTATAAATGAAAAGGCGGCGTTTCAAAGAGCTGCCTTTTCTTTTTTTATTTAAAGTCGTATTTTTGTTTCTATGTGAAATACTTTTATGCAATATGCACAAAACAAAACGCATAAATTCTCCTGCCAAGCTCGAATGTTAATAGTTTATACATTTACATTCGAGGGGAAAGTTGTTATAATAGTGTATAGCTAAAAAATGAATGTGTCATTTTTGAAGCGTAAACGCCGCGGACAGTCTGCCGTCCACGGCGGACAATAAGACAGCTGATTGCATATCAGCTGACATTCGTGCATACAAAAGAAATTGGGACTGATGAAAACCAATTAAAAGAAAAAGGAGCGATATATATGAGCAAGATCATTCGCAAAAGAGTCAGTGCACTGCTTGTCAGTGCACTTATGGTGGCAAGTTCTGTTACAGTTACTTCCGGCAGCTTTTTTGTTGAAGCAGCAGGAAGTACTGTAACGATCGGAAAGACACTGGAAACCTCTGTTCCGAATCCGGAGGACAAGGACAATCCGCTGAACGCAGACAAATGCACATATATGTGCAAGGCTGCAACTGATGAGTATACTTCGTTTACAGATACCAAGGGCAAGTCACCGGCGGATATTTGCGGCGACAGCATCACCACCTTGCAGTTTAATCTGAAGTCTGATCAGATGGTCACAGATTTCTCCTACTACTTTGGTGCATCGGACACCAAGGCAAACGGCTACTGGTGGGGCTTTGAGAAAACGGATTCCAAGGGTGCTATCAAGTGCACACCGTATGCCAAGGAATTCTCCGTTGTCATAGAACTGCCGTCCAGCGTAGCCAAGGAGCTGACTAGCAATAAGAATGCAAAGTTCCAGTTCCAGAACTGCTATACCGGACTGATTGACGAAGAAGACCAGTCCACCCGTACACAGGATGCCAGCATTGAACTGGTTTCCATTACGGTAAACGGTACGGAAGATACCAGCAACGGTGAAAAGCCGTGGTGGATCAAGGTCGTTGACCCGACTCTGCCGAAGGGCGAGGAAAACACCGGCGGTTTGTACTACTCCAGTGCAAACGGCAACGGTGAGATCAGTTCCGTAGAGCAGAACGGTGACACTATGACTGTCAAGTCGCTGCACTCCCTGAAGCTGGATAATCTGGACATCAAGCTGACACCGGGTGACAACTGCAGCGAAGAATATTATGCTTCTGATGCATTCAAAGAAAAGAACAACGGTGTGGCTTATGAATCTGAATCGCAGATTCGTGAAGCTGGTCTGCCGCTGAACAGCCACAAGTTTACTTATGGTGAATTCAATTTCATTCCGGGTGCAACCGTTGCCAGCAATGCAAAGGTAAAGTCCCTGAGCGTTACCATCAAGCTGGACGATGAAAGTGCAAATGTGAACCGCTTTATGTATGGCGGCGGTCTGAACGTTAAGTATAAGAGCCTTGCAGATACAGAGTATGCGAAGGAGCAGGCTGGTCTGAAGGGCGGTTCCGGCGAAGGCGGCGTAGCCAAGACGGTAGGCTATTGGTACAATGATGTTGGTGCAGAAACACTGGCAGAATGCACCGAAGCCGGCGTAAAGTGGGGCAACGGCGAAGGCGACTTCAAGGTTGGCGGCGGCACTGATCTGGCAAAACAGGAGATGGGCAGCTACTTCACAGTTACGTGGGACGTTCCGGAACAGGTCGTTGACTGCGAAACACTGGCAGAAAAGAGCCAGATTTCCTTCCAGCTGTGGTATGCAGCTCTGAAGGGCGGCAAGTTTGTGGACTGCAGCATTGTTTCCGCAGCCCTGACTTATGAAGAAAGCATTACATTCCCGTACAGCGGTTCTGCTTCTGTGAAGAATGCAGGTACTGAAATGACCGGTACAGCTGCGGAGATCCCGTATGCAGATTTCGGCATGAAGTATGAAAAGACTGCTGACGTATATGCAGTACAGTTCGATGTAACTACCGATCAGGAAGCAAATCAGGTTCTGGTTGGTGCAGGTACCACGATGCTGGAAAAGGCTGGATTTCCTGACAACTGGTTCCAGTCTGATGACCTGTTTAAGAATGAAGGTCTGAACAGCACAACTCCGGCAATGCTGTATTGGGAAAAGAGCACCGCAGGCAATCGTCCGGACTCTAACGATGACACATTGGCAGATGAGGCGTACAAAGACGCTTCTGGCACAAAGACTTATACTTATATGTGGATCATGCCGCCGTCTGTTGCTGAGGGAATCCGTCAGGAAGAAACCGGCAACCTGCTGAATGCACTGAATGCAGTGGATACCGAATCGGAAGATGCACATCTGAGCTTCGGCGTCTGGTATGCAGGTCTGGGCAGCAAGGAATCCAGCAAGTACACCATTAACAACGTAACCGTTTTCTATGCAGCAGACGACAAGAACAACGAGAAGAAGCTGGATATGTTCGAGGATACTCTCGAAGTACAGGATTCTATCGATGTTGTGATCGGCGAAAGCGAAACTCTGACAGTAAACATTCCGAACTGCACCGGCACCATGGCAGACAGAACCGTTGCAGGTGTAGCAGCAGACAAGGACGACGCTCTGAAGCTGGTTATCACTGGTAAGAATGTTGGCTCTAGCACGCTGACAGTTACCACACCGGGCGGTCAGACAAAGGAAGTTATTGTAAACGTGCTGCCGCAGCAGACTACTGTTACAACAACTGAAACAACCACTACTACCACAACCAGTGCAACGACTACTACAACAGAAAAAACAACTACTACCGTTGGTTCTACAGAAACCACCACTACGACAGAAGAAGTGATCATTCCGCTGTATGGCGATGTGAACTGCGACAGCCGTGTAGACATTACCGATGCAGTTATGCTGAACAAGGCAATTGCCGGTGTTGTAACACTGGGCACCCGTCAGCAGAAGGCAAATGCAGACTGTGACGGCGACGGCGAAATCGCTTCCAACGATGCAGTCGCTTTGCTGAAGTTCCTGGTATCTCTGGTAAAGCAGCTGCCGTATGCAGACTAATGCACACTTGAGCAATTTTCTAATCATTTTATCATAACTCAAAAGAGCCGCAGAGCGAAATGCCCTGCGGCTCTTGTTATTTGCTGGCGGTGTGGGTGAGGGGCTGGTCTGCCTCCTCCAGTTTTTTTCGGAGCTTGCGAATGATCTTCTTTTCCAGTCGGGAGATGTAGGACTGGGAAATGCCAATGGCTTCGGCGACCTCTTTCTGAGTGCGTTCCTTGCCGCCGCAGAGCCCGAACCGCATCTGCATGATCTCCTGTTCCCGCGGTCCCAGTTCTGAAACCGCTGCGAGAAGCATCTCCCGTTCAGCTTCGTTTTCAATGTCGCGGCTGACCACGTCCTCGTCCGTTCCCAGAATATCTGACAGCAGCAGTTCGTTGCCGTCCCAGTCCGCGGAAAGCGGCTCGTCAATGGAGATCTCTCCCCGCAGCTGGGCGTTTTTCCGCAGCACCATGAGGATCTCATTTTCAATGCAGCGGGAGGCGTATGTCGCAAGCTTGATCTTTTTTTCGGGGCAAAATGTTTCCACCGCCTTGATGAGCCCGATCGTGCCAATGGAGATCAGATCCTCCAGTCCCAGACCGGAGGATTCGAACTTTTTGGCGATGTATACCACCAGGCGGAGATTGTGCACGATCAGTGTTTCGCGGGCTTCGGTGCTGCCGGCATGCAGCTGGGCGAACACTTCCTGTTCCTCCTCCTTGGACAGCGGCGGGGGAAAGGTGTCGGAGCCGTTGATGTAGTCGATGCGGCAGGGACCGGACAGCAGTTCCCGCAAATGGCAGAGCAGTTTCCGGAACTTCGGAAAATCGATAGTCATAGAAAAAATCTCCTTTCATTCCATGAGCATAGGGTGAAAAATGGCACTTGGCTGCGTGCCGGCAATGCCGACCATGGCGTGTACGCTGCGGCTTTTCTCCGTGGAGAGATTGCGGATACAGACCTCGTCCGGTCGGAACAGGGGAACCAGTCCCTCTGCGGTCACTGTGGTACAGGGCACCAGCCGGTAGCCGCGAAGCTGTTCCACCGGTGTGCCGGCAAGCAGCGGCTCCAGTGCGGCAGCACTGCATACAATGACCGGCGTACCGGAAAAGGTGTCGGTGAGGTTGTTTCCGGTGTCGGCAAGTCCGTCCAGCATCAAGCGGCGTTCGCCCAGCCGCAGAAAGACCTGAAACCGGCTGTCGGTGTGGCGTTTCCTGCCGCGGAGCAGGGTGCAGAGATGCAGCAGAGAATATGCCGCGGCAGTGAATAGAATCAGCTGAAACAGGGAAAAATCCAGATAACAGCAGCTGTTCCCCCATGTGGCAAAGCCCTTTTGCGTCAGACTGCCGATGCTGAGAATCGCCCCCGCCAGCAGAAAGTTGCAGAGAAAAAAGCAGCCCCACTGGCGGAAGAAACTCTCCCGATGCAGACCGAACGCCATTGTCACGGACAGAGCAGCTGCCAGAAGCTTACACACCAGCTGAAACCATGCCGGCAAGGGCGGCAGCAGGATCAACAGGGAAAACAGGCTGCTCCCCGCCGCTGCCAGTCCGCACCGTATCCAGTGCAAAGGCGTATGCGTCAGTTTTGCCGCAGCACGCAGCAAAAAATAGTTGACATAGAGGCTCTGCAGCAGCAGAACGTCCAGATAGATCGTGGGCACTGTTCATCACCTCTTTCAAGAGTATAGCATGTTTTCCATGCGATACCTGTCGGGAACAGGGGACGGCTGCGGGCGGAAATCGGTGAACAATCTGTGGCTTGACGAGAGGACGGGAAATATGCTATAATAGCAGTGACAAAGGTGTCACAGATGGGGATCTATGGACATCGTTGTCACAGAAGAAAAACCGTCCATGATTCAATGGAACCGACCGGTACAGTCCGCATAGGAAATGCTGCTGTACTTTCCACAAATCTCTCACGCTTTGGAAATCTCAGGACTTGTTTCGTATCTTTGGATGCAAACAGCCGCCTCGGGGGATTCTTCTACCCTGAGGAGCACCGGACTGTTTCGGCGTTTCCCAAAAAAGGAGTATTTGAATGAATCAAACAGAAAACAATCGACCGTTAGTGGATGGCGTTCCGGCGTTGGAACGCAAGCTGGAGGAAGTGCGTCGTGCACAGGAACAGTTTGCAACATTCTCGCAGGAACAGGTAGACCGGATCTTTCAGGCAGCGGCTCTGGCAGCCAATCACGCCAGACTGCCGCTGGCAAAAATGGCTGTGGAAGAAACCGGTATGGGTGTGGTAGAAGACAAGGTGATCAAGAACAACTATGCCGCCGAGTATATCTACAACGCCTATAAGCACACCAAAACCTGTGGCATTATCGAACAGGATCCCGCTTATGGCACCATGCGGATCGCAGAACCGATCGGGGTAGTGGCTGCGGTCATTCCCACCACCAACCCCACCTCTACCGCGATTTTTAAGTCGCTGATCTGCCTGAAAACCAGAAATGCGATCATCATTTCGCCCCACCCCCGTGCAAAAAAGAGCACGATTGCTGCGGCAAAGATCGTACTGGACGCAGCAGTCAAGGCTGGTGCACCGGAAAATATCATTGGCTGGATCGATGTGCCGTCTTTGGAAATGACCAATACCCTGATGCAGGAGGCAGATATTATTCTGGCTACCGGCGGTCCGGGCATGGTTCGTGCGGCGTATTCCAGCGGAAAACCGGCACTGGGCGTTGGTGCCGGCAACACACCGGCAGTTATTGACGCTTCTGCGGATATTCAGAAAGCAGTCAACTCGATCGTACACTCAAAGACATTCGACAACGGCATGATCTGTGCTTCGGAGCAGTCGGTCATCGTGGATACCGGCATCTATGACACTGTCCGGAAAGAATTCCAGAAGCGTGGCTGCTATTTCCTCACACCGGAGGAAACCGAAAAGGTAAGAAAGACCATTCTCATCAACGGAGCACTGAACAGCAAGATCGTAGGACAGCGGGCGGCTGCCATTGCCGGACTCGCCGGCGTGACGATCCCGCAGGAAACGCGGGTGCTGATCGGGGAAGTGACCTCGGTGGACATCAGCGAAGAATTTGCACATGAAAAACTCTCTCCGGTGCTGGCAATGTATCGCTCGGAGAATTTTGAACAGGCTGTAGCATATGCCGACCAGCTGATCAGGGACGGCGGCTACGGTCATACAGCTTCGCTCTATGTGGACGAAGTCAACCACAGAGAAAAGATCGACCAGTTTGCAGCACGTATGAAAGCGTGCCGTATCGTGATCAATACCCCGTCCTCTCACGGCGGTATCGGCGACTTGTACAACTTTAACCTTGCACCGTCCCTGACGCTGGGCTGCGGCTCTTGGGGCGGCAACTCGGTTTCGGAAAATGTCGGTGTCAAGCACCTGCTGAATATCAAGACTGTCGCTGAGAGGAGAGAAAATATGCTGTGGTTCCGCACACCGCAAAAGGTGTACTTCAAAAAAGGCTGCCTGCCGGTGGCTCTGCGTGAGATCGAAGAAGTCCTGCACCGGAAGCGTGCATTTCTGGTAACAGATGAATTCCTGTTCAAAAGCGGCAAGATGAGCTGCATTACGGAACCGCTGCAGAAAATGGGCATTCCGTATCAGGTATTCTCTGATGTACAGTCCGATCCCACACTGGCGTGTGCCAAGGAGGGTGCGGAACTGATGCGGTCGTTCCAGCCGGACGTGATCATTGCACTGGGCGGCGGCTCCGCAATGGACGCAGCAAAGATCATGTGGGTGCTGTATGAACATCCCGATGCAGACTTTGCAGACATGGCAATGCGGTTTCTCGACATTCGCAAGAGAACCTATGAGTTCCCTGAAATGGGCGAAAAGGCATATTTCATTGCAGTGCCGACTTCCTCCGGTACTGGTTCGGAAGTGACACCGTTTGCGGTGATTACCGATGAGGCGACCGGTGCCAAGTATCCGCTGGCAGACTATCAGCTGCTGCCGAACATGGCGATCATTGACACTGACCTGATGATGTCCCAGCCCCGTGGCCTGACTGCGGCTTCCGGTATCGATGCCATGGTACACGCACTGGAAGCATATGCCTCGGTAATGGCAACCGATTTCACCGACGGTCTGGCACTTAAAACACTGAAGAACATCTTCACCTATCTGCCGGAGTGCTACGAAAACGGCGAACATGCACCGGTGGCACGGGAAAAGATGGCGAATGCTTCCACCATGGCAGGTATGGCGTTTGCCAATGCCTTTCTGGGTGTGTGCCACTCTATGGCACATAAGCTGGGTGCATTCCACCACCTGCCTCATGGCGTGGCAAATGCTCTGCTGATCACCGATATTATGCGGTATAACATTGCAGATGCTCCCCAGAAAATGGGCACTTTCTCCCAGTATCCGTACCCGAACGCTCTGCCCCGCTATTGCGAGTGTGCAAGATTCGTGGGCGTGAACGGCAGCACGGACGAAGAAGTATTCGAAAACTTCCTTGTGAAGATCGAGGAACTGAAAGCACGGGTGGGCATCAAAAAAACCATTCGCGACTACGGCGTGACCGAAGAAGCATTCCTCGCGACACTGGACGACATGTGCGAACAGGCATTCGATGACCAGTGCACCGGAGCAAATCCCCGTTATCCGCTGATCTCGGAGATCAAGGCAATGTATCTCAAGGCGTTCTACGGCGAAGTGCCGGCAGAAGCTGCTGAAGCATAATTCCACTGCGAAAGGAGCGTATCAATGATGGAACCGTTATTGGAAGGGCTGGAGAAAACCAGCTATCGGGAAGGCGATACCCGCGTAAAGGTGTTCGGACACGGCTATCTGAAGTCCGACATTCTGAATGAAGCACTGAATCAGGCAAGAGTAGAAGAAACCGGTCTGCGGATCCCGAAGCTGCTGGAAGTGCGGAAAGCAGACGGCAAGTGGGCGATCGTGACGGAATTCGTGGAAGGGGAAACCCTCCAGTCCATGATGGAACAGCACCCCGACAAGATGCACAACTATATGGAACAGTTCGTGCTGCTGCAAAAGGAGATCCAGAGCAAGCGTTCGCCGCTGCTGACGAAGCTGAAAGACAAGATGAACCGGAAAATCAGCCAGTCCGGACTGGACGCGACCACCCGCTATGACCTGCATACCCGCCTGAATGCCATGCATGACCACATCAAGGTTTGCCACGGGGATTTTCACCCCAGCAATGTGATCGTGGACAAGGACGGCAGACTGCACGTTATCGACTGGTCCCACGCCACACAGGGCAATGGCAGTGCTGACGCTGCCAGAACATTCCTGCTGTTCAAGCTGGAGGGGAAGGACGACTGGGCAGAGCTGTACCTGAAAATGTTCTGCGACATGAACGACGTGGCAAGACAGTACGTTTCCCAGTGGATGCCGATTGTGGCAGCATCGCAGCTGGTGAAGCACAAGCCGGAGGAAAAGGACTTCCTCATGCGTTGGATCGACGTATTCGACTATGAATAAACGCATCAGCAAAATGATGCATCAAGAAACGAAGCGGACGGGGCGACCTGTCCGCTTTTTGTATGCCGTTTTTTCCAATACTGTGCACGGAAATCAATTTTCAAAAATATGTTGATTTAAATTGTGCAAAATTGTGAAGCTTGACAAGTAAGCTCCCCTGAAAGGGGAGCTGGCAGTGCGTAGCACTGACTGAGGGGTTTCCACTT
>ENA-UOOD01001083-UOOD01001083.1-human-gut-metagenome-genome-assembly--contig:-CS67-NODE-1083-length-29164-cov-5.564499_pt1 | contig 29164 bp, 21 predicted proteins | sample MGYA00242464_ERZ724011 | MGnify/ENA metagenome assembly ERZ724011 | reverse complement strand
AGAGGGCAGGCCGGCGGCCTGCCCTCTCCCCGTTTACGCTGTTTCGATCACCGCCGGGGCCGTCCCTTACCGCTCCTGTTCGGCGATCTGCCGGAGCAGGATCTCCTCCGCGTAGCCGCAGGCACGCCGGACGGAGCCCTCCTCAAAGGGGTTGGACAGCTTCGCATAGCGCAGCGTCTCCAGATAGCTGCGGCTGCCGCCGGCCTTGCAGAGCCTGAGATAGTCCTGCCACGCGGCTTCCTTGTCCTCGGCGTACTTCTTCTTGAACTCCATGGCGCCCATGGTGGTGAGGGTGTAGTTGATGTAGTAGAAGGGGTAGAGGTAGATGTGCAGCTTGTGGTACCAGTAGCCGCCGCGCTCCATGAAAGGATCGTTCTCGTAGCGGCGCCACGGCATGTACTTTTCCTCCAGCAGGTGCCACTGATTCGTCCGCTCCTTGGGCGTCAGCTCGGGATGCGCGTAGCAGATGTGCTGAAACTCGTCCACGGCCACGCCGAAGGGCACGAAGGTCAGCGCCTCCTGCAGGTGCGCGAAGCGGAACTTGTCCGCCTGGTCGCCGAAGAACCACTCGGCGTAGGGGTAGGCGAACTGCTCCATGGACATCGAGTGGATCTCCGCGATATCCGTGGATTCGCTGTAATAGTCCGAAATGGGCTGGCTGCGCATGGCCATATAGCCCGCGAAGGCGTGGCCCAGCTCGTGGGTCAGTACCTGCATGTCAAAAATGGTGTGGTTGAAGCAGGAGAACACGAAGGGCGCCTTCAGGCTGGGCAGGCTGGTCATGTAGCCCGTGGACGCCTTGCCCGGCTTATTCTGTAAGTCCATCAGCTCGTGGTCGATCATGAAGTCGATGAATTCGCCTGTCTCCGGGCTGATCTCGTGATACATCTTCTGGGCGGTCTTGACCATGAAGGCGTCGTCGCCCGCAGGCTCGGCGTTGCCGTCCGGGAACACCATCTTCTCATCGTGACACATGACATGGTCGATGCCGAGACGTCTGGCCTGCGCGTCATACAGCTTCCGGCACAGCGGCACCAGGACGGTGCGCACCTGCTCGCGGAAGGACGCCACCTCCTTTTCGCCATAGTCCGTGCGGCTCTGCTCCAGATAGCCCACGGGGATGTAGTTCTCGTAGCCCAGATTTTTGCCCATCTGGTTGCGGATGCGGATCAGCTCGTCCCATATCTCCTCCAGCCGCGGCTCGTTGCTCTCGTAGAACTTGGAATACGCCTTGACGGCGGCGGCGCGCACGGCCCGGTCGGGATGCTCGAAGTATTTCTGCACGCCGTAGAGGTTCAGGGTCTTGCCGTCGAAGGGGATCTCCGCCGTGGCCATGATCTTCTGGTACTCGTTGGTCAGGCGGCTCTCCTGCTGGCGCAGCGGGATGTTGGCCTCGCAGAACAGCTTCTTCTGCAGGTCGATGGACACGAAATACTGCTTGCCGAACTCCTGCTCGATGTCGGAGCGGAAGGGGCTGGCGGCGATGGCCTCGCTGAGCGCCACCTCAGCCGCGCCCAGAGTGGGCAGGGTGTCCTGCAGATAGGCGATCTCCGTCTCGTAAAATTCATCCCTGGTGTCCAGCGTATGGCGGATGTGCGCTACGGAGTACATGGTGAGCAGCCGGCAGTTCTCCCGGTCGATCTCAAAGAGCAGGCCGCGCAGGGCCTCATAGCTCTCCGCCTGCTGGACGGCAGCCTTCCATTGGGTCAGTCTCTGGCTGCGCGTCTCCAGATCGGGGCGCTTGTACTCCAGTGTTGAAAACTTGAAGTTTTCCATCGCGTTTGTCCTCCTTAAATGATTGATAGCGCGGAACAGGCTTGCCGCGTGTATTCCTGTCCGGATTATACCACCCTGCCCCGCCGTTTGCAATCACCGGCCGTGCCGCAGGCGAAAAAGCTAACCTTTGTGGAGTAGTCTTTTTCTTTCCGGCACGGTACAATATGGACACAACAAGCAGAAAGGAGGACGTACCATTGAACCGCAGATATCTCACAGCCGTTACGCCCCTGCCCGGTCATATCCTGCAGGTGGATTTCGTGTCCGGCAGCCGCCTCCTGCTGGATATGACGCCCCATCTGGACAAGATCCGCTTCCGCCCGCTGGCGGATGTGCGGGTGTGGAACAGCGCCGTCACCAACGGCATCTTCGTCCGCTTCGGCGACGTGGAGCTGAGCCACGACGAGATACTGTCCATGGCGGAGCAGGAGTCCTGACACGCTTCATCCGGAAATAAGGAGGAAACCTATGAAAAAACTTTTTGCTTTATGGCTGGCCCTGCTGCTGTGCCTGAGTCTGACGGCCTGCGGCGGCAGCGGCAGTACCGACCCCGACGATGTGGCCGGGGACGACTGGCGCGTTGCCGGCGTCGTCCGGGACACCGGCACCATCACCCGCAACGGCGGGGACGTGGACGTGCTGGTGTGCATCAACGCGGACAGCGCCGACTTCTACTATGACGACGCAACGCCGGTCATGTATGACTACGCGGCCTACCCCATCGCGCTGCAGTGCGACCCGTGGGAGGCGTTCCGGAGCATCGACTTCGCCGACCGGAACGGCGACGGCAACAGCGACGTGGCGCTGCTGTTCGAGCTGGACGGCGCGCAGGCGCTGATGGTCTGGTACTGGGATAAGGACAGCGAGCAGCTGGTGTTCCAGCCGGAGGAGTCCCAGATCGACGGCTATACCGATGACGAGCCAGTCCCCGAGGGGCTGGACGGCGCGTGGTACATGGATGGCGACGAGGACGCCGAGACGGTCATCGGCATCGGCGTGGCCGACGACTGGATCCTGTACGACAACTCGGACGGCACGCTGCGGGAGGTTGACAGCGGTACGCTCCGTCTGGTGGACGAGGCGCAGGGCCACTACGCCGCCGATTCCGAGGTGTTCTCCGATGTCAGCTACCGCGTGGCGCTGGCCGGCGACAACGCCTTTTACTGGGGCGTGGAGGGGGACTATCACCTCTTTGAGCGCCTGAACCGGTGGTAAGACACGAAAAGCGCCGCCGGACACCCTGCGGGGCGTCCGGCGCGGACAGATAAGGAGGACTGTATGGCAGAACAGAAAAACAACATGACGGACCGGCAGCTGGCCGAGGAGCTGCAGAAGGGCAAGCGGGGCGGCCTCGGCGGCAGGCTTCTGGAGATCCTGGGCGTGGTGGTCATCGCCGCCGGGGCGGTCTTCGGCGGCTCCGTTCCCGCGATCATCGCGGGCGCGCTGCTGGCCGGTATCGGCGAGTGGCTGCGGCGCAAGTCCACGGGCAAGGCCGACCGGCTGACCATGGACACCCTTGCCCCCGGTGTGGTGGGCGCTGTGATGGAAAACGTGGAGATGCCGCCCTCCTCCCCCCTGCTGCACAGGGGGGACACCAACATTCCCGTGCCCAGCCACGACTATTGCAGCGAAAGCGGGCGCATCCGGGGCGTCTATCAGGGGCTGACCACGGAGCTGTGCACCGTCCGGCTGACGGATGTCAGCGAGTTCCAGCGGGAGGAGACGAACCAGTGGGAGCGGAACGAGCGGGAGGTCTATGCCGGTCAGTGGGCGCTGTGCCGTCTGGAGCGGGAATTCCCGACGTGGCTGACCATCTGGCCCCGGGAGAGACTGGAAAAGCTGCTGAACGCCCGCACCATCAAGACGGAGAACGAGGACTTCAACAAGCGCTTCAACCTCAGCAGCGGCGACGCGCAGGAGGCGCTGCGCATCCTGAACCCCAGCCGCATGGAGCGGCTCATGGCGCTGGCGGAGACCTCCGGCAGATTCGCCCTGAACCTCAACACGGACGGCAAGCTGTACATCGCCGTACACAGCGGTCACGGCTTCTTCGAGGCCGGCAAGGGCCGGGAAACGCCGGAGCAACTGCGCCAGCGCTTCGCCCGCGAGCTGAAGCTGTTCACGGACATCATCGACGTGTTCCGCCCCGTGTAAGGACGCCGCACAGACACAGTGCCCCGAAAAGCACCGGTTTCCCGGTGCTTTTCGGGGCATTTTCCGCGTATGGTCACAGGCGCACGCCGCCCAGATAGACGGCGCGGCGCTCCAGCGCTTCGCCGCACACCACGAAGTCGGCGGGCAGGCCGTCGGCGATAGCCCCCGTCTCCCCGGCCCGCCCGATCTCCCGGGCGGGGATGGCGGTGGCGGACAGCACCGCGTCCTCCATGGGGATGCCGAAGGCCACGGCATTGCGCATGCAGTCGTACAAATTGGCGGCGCTTCCGGCGATGGTGCCATCGGCCAGACGGGCCACGCCGCCGGAGAGGACCACAGACTGCCCGCCCAGCGTGTACTGCCCGTCCGGCATGCCGCAGCAGCGCAGGGCGTCGGAGATCAGGCAGATGCGGCCGGGGAACAGCTTGAAGGCCATCCGCACGGCGCTGGGGTGGACGTGGTGCCCGTCACAGATCAGCTCGGCGGTGACGCTCTCCCGCTCGGAGGCCGCGCCGATAGGGCCGGGATTCCGGTGGTGAATGCCGGGCATGGCGTTATAAAGGTGTGTCAGGTGGGCAGCGCCCGCGTCAAAAACGGCGGCAGCCTCCTCATAGGAGGCGTCGGTGTGGGCCACGGAGACGGTACATTTTTCCGATGCGCGGCGGGCGAATTCCACCGCGCCGGGCAGCTCCGGGGCCACATCCGCGATCCGCAGCAGGCCCTCTGCCGCGTCGTAGAGCCGGGCAAAGGCGTCGTAGTCCGGCAGACGGAGATAGGCGGCGTTCTGGGCGCCCTTTTTCCTCTCGGAGAAGAACGGGCCCTCCATCTGGATGCCCAGCAGCCGGGCACAGCGCGCCGGGGCGTTCCTGTGCAGGCGCACCGCCGCGCGGAACGCCGTTTCCAGCGTGTCGTAGGGCAGGGTCATGGAGGCGGGAGCGAAGGACGTGACGCCGTTTTGCGCCAGATAGGCGGCCATTTTCACAAGGCCGTCATCATCGCCGTCGGAGAAGTCCGCGCCGGAGCCGCCATGGGTGTGGACATCCACCAGACCGGGGATGACCCGCGCACCGCGCAGGTCGACGCACGTCTCCTCTGCCCCGCCGGACAACACATGGGCGAAGCGCCCGTCCTCCACGGAGAAGCCGCCGGGGACAAACCGCCCGTTCACAAAGATCAGACCGTTTTCAAACCGCATATCACACCTCCGGCAGGCCCCTCAGCGCGCCGCGCCGTCCCATGCGGCACGGTCGCAGATCAGCGTCACATCGGGGTGGAACTGCAGGATGGACGCGGGCACCCACGGCGTCACGGGGCCGAGAAACGCCTTGCGCAGAATGTCCGCCTTGTCCGCGCCGGTGACGATCATCAGCACCCTGCGGGCGGCCATCACCGTGCCCACGCCCATGGTGTAGGCCGCCGCGGGCACCTCCGCCTCGCTGGCGAAGAACCGGGCGTTGGCCTGCCGCGTGGACTCGGTCAGCGCCGCCTCGTGGGTGCGGACGGGAAAGTGATCGCAGGGCTCGTTGAAGCCGATGTGGCCGTCGTGGCCCAGTCCCAGCAGCTGCAGATCCACGCCGCCCAGCGCCTCGATGGTCTCCTCATAGGCCGCGCACATGGCGTCCACATCGCCGGTCAGGCCGTCGGGCACATAGGTGTTCTCCGGCCGGATGGAGATGTGGTCGAACAGGTTCTCCTGCATGAAGCGGCGATAGCTCTGGGGATGGTCGGGAGCAAGGCCCTTGTACTCGTCCAGATTCACGGAGCGGACGCGGGAGAAGTCGATGAGTCCCGCCCTCTCCCGCGCGATCAGCTCCCGGTACAGGGGGACGGGGGAGGAGCCGGTGGCCAGTCCCAGCACACAGGCGGGCTTGGCACAGATCACCTCCTGAAAACGGTCGGCGGCCAGACGGGCGGCGTCCGCCGCCGTCTCGGCCTTGAGAAGGTTGAAATGCAGCATGGTGTGTCTCCTTTATTGAAGGCTGCGCGGCGGCACGGCGCGGCGCACGCACGTTTTCCCCATCATACACCACGGCGGCAAAAAACGCAACGCCCTCCCTGCCGGCGTCGGGGAAGGCCTCCAAGGCGGAGATCGAGGCCGGGTTTTACGAGTATCTGACCGGCGTACTGACGCAGGAGGAGGCCGCCGCCTTTGCCGCCATGCTGGACAGGCTGTATACCGCTTCCAAGACAGAGAGCCGGGCGGGCTTCCCCCACTTTCAGAAGCCGGCGGGAGGTGAAGCGGATGAGGAAGCGTGACAAAGCGTTCCGCCCCGACCGGGTCGGCGACTATTTCCGTGTGGAGTGGCTGCCGCTGGGTCTTGTGACCGTCTCCGGACTGGTCTACAACGTGGGGCTGCTGGCCGCGCCGTGGCCGCCGTGGCCGGTCAGGTGCCGGAGACGCTGCACAACATCCGCACCATCCGGACGCTGGGGCTGGAGACGTATATGGAGCGCCGCTATGACCGGCGCATCGGCGACAGCTACGCCGCCATGGAGCGCACCAGCTTCTACGACGCGGTCTATTCGCCGTGCTGCTTCCGGATGAGATCACCGCCGATCTGGACGCGGAGACGGAGTCCCGCGTGCTGGAAGCGCTGCGCCATGCGTCCCGCGGGCGCACCGTCCTCTCCATCTCCCACCGCGTGTACGAAAGTCTCGGCGGCAGGACGGTGGAGCTCCTACCGCAGTAAGGCAAAAAAGACATCCCGCGTCAGAGCGCGGGATGTCTTTTTATGCATCGTCTCTCCGGATGTCCGCTCAGGGCATCTCCGGGTCGGCGGCAAGGCGCACGGTGAAGTCCTGCGCCATCGCACCCTCCGGCAGCAGCTTCGCCATGACCACCAGCCGCATGTTGCCGGTGTTCTCCATGTCGTACTTCCGGCAGCAGGTGGACAGCGTCAGGATGGTGTCCTCCTCACCGAGGGCCACGCCGTCAAACGCCAGCCAGTTCTTGGCCGACACCTGTGCCAGAAAGTCCGTCAGCTCCTGTCCGGCGGGATCGGGAGCAATGTAGTCGAAGGAGATGTCCGTGATGAAGCAGGCCGCGATCTGGAAGATCATGTCCTCGCCCTCCACGGAGAGGTAGATGTAGGGGTTCTCCCTGACAAAGTCCGCGTCCATGTACCGGTGGAGCTTGGTGAACTTTACGCCGTCCGGGTCGCAGTTGCTGGCGGAGTGGCCGAAGATGACGGTGTTTTTGTCCAGCTGGCTCCGGCTGCCCAGATGATCGTCGCAGTGGGCGTAGTAGCAGCCCCACTCGCTGAAGCTCCCATTCTCGTCCTTCTGCAGGTAGTAGCCGTTGTCCGCCGCCTGCATCACGGGATCGTCCACCTCCACGCCGGGTATGTACAGCCACGCGGCGGTGTCGGGGTTCTTCTCCTTCGCGTCCGCCAGCTGCGCCTGCCGGTCGACAGTGGGGAGGGCCTCGCCGGTAGCCTGCTGCGGCTCCGTCACCTCCGGCGCGGCAGGAGCTGCCTCCTGCCGTCCGCAGGCGGCTGTGCCCAGCAGCACAACGGCGATCAGGGTTCCGGTCAGAAACCGTTTGATCTTGCTCATAGCGTTATCTCCCGCAGCCCACGGTACGCTGCCCCATGTCCACGCCGGTCTGGGGGTTGCCGTTGGCCTTCATAAAGATGACCTCGATGGTGTGTCCCTCCGTGATGCCGCGGAACGTGTAGGACGTCACCGCGCCCACGCTTTGGCCGTCGATCAGCACCTTGGCCACCGCGTAGCCCTTGTCCGGGGTGATGGTGAAGGTCTGGTCGCCGCCGATGGGGACATTGGCCCAGCCGGAGGGGGAGACGGAGCCGTTCCCGCGCACCGTGACCATGATGGTGCGGTAGTTGTGGCTGTTGTCGTGGCTGTTGTCGTGGCCGGTATCATCCTCCGCCGGACTGTACAGCACGATTTCACCGCTGATGGCGGTGTAGTTCCCGTCGGCAGGCGTGAACCGCCATTTGTAGGACTTGCCGGCCTCGATCACGGTATCGTCCGGCAGCACATTGCCGTCCTTATCGACCCACTCCAGCGTGCCGTCCTTCAGGGAGAGACTGCCGCCTTCAATGGTCAGCGCCGCGTCCCTCAGGGTCTTGCCCCGGCCCGTGACCGGCGTGTAGCCGGGCACACCGGTGGGCGTCGCCTTGGTGATGGTGACGGTCACGGCCGCGCTGGTGACGTCGTTGTAGGTATCGTCCCCGGCCTTGGTGGCCGTGACGGTGACGGCGCCCACCTGAACGGGCGTCAGCACGCCGTTGGCGTCGATGGTGGCCTTGCCGGTGCCGTCGGTGACGGCGTAGGTCACTGCGCCGGCGCCGCTGCCGCCGGAGGTGCCCAGCTGCAGCGTCTCGCCGTAGACCACGGTGGTGCCGCCGGTGACGCGCAGCGCCGCCTGCTCATCTCTGGGCAGCAGGGTGATGACCACGTTGACCGCCGCATCCTCATATCTGGCGGAGGAGATGGTCACAGGCAGGGTCACGGAATCGCCCGCCTTGCCCGCGCCGGTCAGCGTGTAGGTCACAACGCCTTCGGCGTCCACGGCAGCCCCGGAGACGATGCCTGTCTCGCCGGCCGCCGCGCCCAGAGTATAGCCCTCCGCACCGGGCACCAGACCCGACACATCCACGGTCTGCTCACCGGTCAGCGTGTACTTGCAGCTGAAGGGGATATCCGCCAGCACAGGGGCGGCGGCCTTGCGGATGGTCAGCGTACCGGAGACGCAGGCCACGTCGTAATTCGCCTGCGCCGCGGCAGCATGGATGGCATAGCTGCCCATCCTACCGGTGTCGGGTGTCTCGCCGTAGGTCAGCGTGACCCCCGTCAGCACGTCCGCACCCAGCAGGCCCTCGACTCTGTAATCCGTGCCCTCCGCCGGGTCGGAGAGATCGGGCGCGCTCTGGCCCACGAGGATCTCCTTATCCAGCGCCGTCACGGTCAGCGCCGCCGGGCCGATGCTGAAGGTGTAGGTCTTCTCCCCCGTCGTGCCGCCCGCCCACTCGGTGTTGGCGGTGTCGTTCAGCGAAACGAGGACGGTGTAGTCTCCCACATCCGTCTGCACGGTGTTGTCCGAAACAGTGTAATCCGGAGACGCCGCCAGCGCGTAGGTCTGCTCGTCCGCCGTGTAGGTAAACACGGTGGTGTCCGCCGCGGGCGGTGTGATCTGCTTCTTGCTGATGGTAAAGTCCGCCGAGCCGCTCCAGATGGTGTCGATGCTCTCGTAGCGGATCGTCACGGTGTAGTCGCCCGCATCCGTCGGGGCGGTCGCGCCGTAGCTTGTCGCGCCGTCGCGGGAGGTATATGTGATGTCAGGGCCGCTCACCGTGCCGCCGGGCGCCCCATAGACAGGCTGACTGGGTGTGCTGCCATACGTCCAGTTCTCGATGCTGACGCTCAGTGCCCGCTGCGTCTTTGCCATGACCTTGAAGCGGACAGGCACCACCGCGTCCTCGCAGTTCGCAGACTTCATCACGAACTTGATGATGCCCAGATCCGTCCCGACAGGCGCGATAAAGGGCTTCAGGTGTACATCTATCGCCACGTCTCCCGCTGTAGCGGAAGGCTTGAAGCCGCCGAAGCTCTCCCGCAGGATGGCTGTGGCTTCCGTCAGGTCGGTGTCTTCTACCAGCGGGGTATCATACTCGCTGAACGCCGGTGTGCCGCTCGGCCACCGCACATGGAGCCCCACTACATAGTCCTTCTCGGCGTTGCTGTACACCAGCACCGTCTGCTCCGAGATGACCGGGGCGGCGGCCTTTTTGATCTCGCCGCTGGTGGCGACCGAGCCGCTCACCAGCTTGTAGTTCTTTGCCGCCGGGGTGTCCTTCAGCGTGACCGTTACGACGACGCCGTCGTCCTGACCGACGGCCGTCTGGCTGAAGGTCGCGGTCACGTCATAGTCCACGCCCTGTACCAGCGTCTCGCCGCTGACCAGCCCCGACTTGTTATTGCCCGCCACACCGGTGAACGTCACGCGCACGTCGGCGGTGCTGTCGGGCGAACCGAAGCGCTTGCTGACGCTGTCCACGGTAAAGTCAAGCCAGCGCTGGTCGATCCTTGCCGCGAACGGCTTGGTCAGACCCGCGGCGATCTGATAGTTGCTCGCCTTGCCGGGAACGCCCGGGATCTCGGTCAGCTTGCCGTTCGTCGTAAAGACGAGCGTGGTGTCGCCCGCGTTCGCGCCGACAAACTCTGCCGAGCCGCTGATGATCAGGTTTTCATCCGTACCGACCAGCGCGGCCTTCTTGACGCCGAGCCCGGTCAGATCGATCCCGGTGCCGCCGTCATAGGTCTTATTGGGGATGATGCCGCTCGGGCCGTACTCGCCGATGTCCTCCGCCGTCAGGGTCTTGGGCGCGACGGTGAACGACCTTGTGCCGGTGTGGACGGTGTCCTCCGTCTCATAGCGCACCGTTACGGTGTACGCGCCCGCGTCAGTCGTTTTGGCGGGGGTGAACTCTGCGCCGTTCGCATCCTTGTAGGTGAAGGTCGGCGCCGCGCCCGCCGGGAGGTTTGCAACGCTGGGCTGGTTCGGGGTCTGCCCGTAGCTCCAGCCCTCCATCGTGATGTCGGCCTCCGGCAGGTCGACCACCGTCTTGTCCTTTGTCTGGACATATAGCAGCAGCTTAAAATCCTCGTAGTTGTCGCTCTTGACCGTGGCGGTGTACGAGAGGATCAAGGTGCCCGGCCTGCTGCTTATCCGCCCGGTTCTGAACGTCAGAACGCTGCCATTAAAGCCGATACCGCTGACCACGTTCGCGTTCAAGTTGGTTTTCCCTGTATAGCTGCAGGTGCCGTATGTCAGGCCGTCCGCCAGCGCGGGCAGCGCCTGCGAGAAATCGTAGGTGTGCGTCTTTGCCACATTGTTGTAGACGTACATGGTCAGGTTTACCTGATTGACCTTGCCCTTGCCGACGCTGTAGGTGAGCGTCCGCTTGGCGGCGTCAGCCGGCAGCGTATACTCCGGGCGATCCAGCGCCGTTGCGGTCACGCTGTGGGTGCCGACGCTCAGATCGTCGCCGCCGGTCACGGTCACGCTGACCCTATCGTTCCCGACCGCGTTGGTCACCCGCAGGGTCACATTGCCCTTGCCGTCGCCGTACCGCCGGTCAGCGGCGTTTACCGGCTCCAGCTCCACCTCCCGCGGGTCGATGTGCCACCGGAACGGCACCGTCCCCTCATAGTTGCCCTGCAGGGCGATCCGCGCATTGTACCCCTCCTCCTCGAAGTCTGACGCGGAGGTCGTGCCGAAGACCACATAGTCCGTCCCCGGCGTCAGGGTCTTGCCGTCCACGGTCACCACAAGGACATCCGTCACATTCTTCTGCGTGCCGTCGTAGGTCGTGTGGGTATGAGAGAAGGTCACATCCCCGGCGCTCACGGTCTTGCGCCCGATGGTATAGTCCACCGTGGCTTCCACGCCGCCGATGGTAAGGACACCGGTGTAGCTGCCCGCGTCCGTGGGGGCCTCAATAGTCTCCGTGCCCTTTCTGTAGCTGACGGCGTTCGCCGGATACTCCGGCAGCCAGTTGGTATTCTCGATCTGCACAGATTGGTCTTTGCCGTCGCCGTAAACGGTGTGCTCCGGCGCCTTGATGGTCACGCTGCCGCCGTTCCATCTGCATTCTTCGCAAGTGGCGCTGATGGTGTCCTTCGTGCCGGACTTCAGCGCATACCGCCAGGTATGCTCGTGCGCGCTGAGGTAGACGGTATCGTTCTCTTTGGTGATCTTGTAGTCCGCTTCTTCCGCGTCCGGGGTGAAGATCGCGGTGTAGTGGGACTCCTCATTCGTCGCGTTGGTGGCGATTTTGACCGGGCTGCCGGGATCGGGCCAGTCCTCTGTGCTGACGCCGATGTGTGCGTCCGCATTCAGACCGTCCGTGCCGATGGCAACGGTTTTGCCGCTGTACAGATAGAGGTTTTCGGGCTTGCCGCTGCTGCCCTTTTCATACACGCCGCTTGCGCTGTTCAGCGTGCCCTTCTGCCAGTTATTCGTGATCTGTACGCTGCCGGAAACGGTCATCGTGCCGCTGCCGGTCAATTCCACGCCGCCGCCCCGGATGGCGTTGTTGCCGGTGATGCTGCCGCCGCTCATGGTGATGCTGCCGTCATCGAACACAAACACGCCGCCACCGCCGCTCCAGTCGGGGCTTTCGTTTGTGGTGGTGTTGCCGGTGATGCTGCCGCCGCTCATGGTAAAGCTGCCGTCGTTCGCATCCACGCCGCCGCCGTAGCCGTCGGCGGTATTGCGGGAGATGACCGCGCTGCCGCTCATGTTGAACGTGCCCTTGTCGAGACGCACGCCGCCGCCGTCTTTGCTGGCGCTATTGCCGGTGACCTTGCCGCCGGACATGGTGAACGTGCCGTTCTTGACATACACACCACCGCCGTATTTGGCGGCATTGGCGTCAGCAGCCGTGCTGCCGCCGATGGTGCCGCCCTTCACGGTGAAGGCCGTACCGATGTTTTCCGCATACACGCCCCCGCCGTTTTGGGTGGCGCTGTTGCCGGAAATGGAGCCGCTGTTCATCGTGAATGCACCGCTGTTATGCACATATACGCCACCGCCATTTTTGTCCGCGCTGTTGCCGGAGATGGTGCCGTTCTCCATGGTGAAGGTACCGGGATAGCTGATATATATGCCGCCGCCGTTGTTACCGGCGCTGTTGCCGGAGATAACGGCATCACTGCTCATGGTGAAGCTGCCGCTGCTCACAAACACACCGCCGCCGGTCATGGCGGCGCTGTTGCCGGAGATGGCAGCGTGGTCACTCATGGAGAATGCGCTGTAACTGCTGAGATACACACCACCACCGTATTGGGCGGTGTTGCCGGAGACGGCTGCGTTGCCGCTCATGTTGAAGGTGCTGCTGGTGCAGACAAATACGCCGCCTCCGCCGCCATCGCTGGTGGCTGTAGCGGTGTTGCCGGAGATCCTGCCGCCGTACATGTTGAATGTACCGGCGCGTGTATTGCCGCTGTACACCCCCACGCCGCTGCCGCTGCCAAGACGGCCGCCGCAGCCGGTGCCGCCGTACATGTTGAATGTGCCGCCAGACACTTCAACGCCGCCACCTCTCACATCGGTTGCGCGGAAGATGACGCCTTTGACGGTGATCTCTCCACTGGCGTCCTGTACCCACCGACCGGTGTCATCTTTCTTAAATGTATGCGGAGTTTCGCCGCCTTCGCAGTCGGTCAAGGTGAAGGTAATGTTCTCTTTGATGGAGATGACAGGATAATACTCTGCCGTATTCGTACACTTGATGCTGTGGCCGTTCAGACAGAGGTTCACGCCATCGGTGACTTCCCAAGTGCCGCTGGTCTCAACATCTTTGGTCAGGTAGTAGCTGCCCGCCTCCGTGATATCGCTTAGAGAGGAAACGGGTTTCCACTCTATATCATCGGTGTGCTTCTCATTGCCGGTATGTCCGCAGACCTCGCCGCAGATGGGGTGCCTGTGGGGCTGACCGTTGTAGAGGTTGACGTTGTCGCCCTCCTGCAGGGTGCAGTAGGCGCCGCCCGCATCGCTGAAGATATTGCCGTCGGTATAGCCGTTTTCCGCGCCGTTGGCGACGGTGACGTAGCTGCCGGTGGTGATCGTATCGGCGGTGGTCACGCCGATGCTGGCTTTTTCGCCCAGACCGTCCGTGCCGATCTCGATGGTCTTGCCGCTCACCAGATAGACGTTTTCATCTTTGCCGGCCGTATTGCTGTTGCCGGTGATGGCCGCATCGCCGGAGACGGTGAGCCCGGTGTTCCCATTTACCGCCGTATACACGCCGCCGCCGTTTTTGGCGGTGTTGCCGGTGATCTCGCCGCCCTTCATGACGAATTCGCCCATGCGGGCCAGATACACACCGCCGCCGCCGCAGCGGGTGTCCGCGCTGTTCCCGGTGATGCTGCCGCCGTACATGGTAAACGTGCCGAACAGGTTGTGCACACCGCCGCCGCCATCACCGTTTGTGGCAGCGTTGTTGGTGATGCTGCCGCCGTACATGTTGAATTTGGCGTAGCTGTATTCCGAAGCAAGCGACACACCGCCGCCCGTGTCGGCGCGGTTTCCGGTGATGCTGCCGCCGTACATATTGAACGTGCTGCGGTAGCCGAGGGATACGCCGTGACCTTCGTACTTTGAGCCTCTGGAGGTCGTTCCGTGGGTGAGCTTGCCGGACTGCGCGTCCGAGCAGTCGCAGAGGGAGAGGGTCGCGTTGTCTCCGACCTTGATGACGGATTTGCCGGTCTTATTTTTCGTAAGGCTGTGCCCGCTCAGGCAGAGATAGAGCGTGTAGCCGTTTGCGATCTCAAGGGCGGAATCCCGCTCCGCATTGTCCCGCAGATAGACATAGGCGGTGTTGTTGGCATCGTATGTGATGTCGCTCACGCCGTCCCATGCCGTCCACGTCACATCGGCGCACGCGCCCGTATGGTCGCCGATGTCCTTATGCGCCGCGCCGCAGATGGGATGGTCTGCGTGCTCTCCGCCCCGCTCTGCGGTCAGCGACACCTGCGCCGCCAGCTGCTCGCAGAGCGCCTCGTACCGGGTCGTATCCAGCTGTGCGTACTGCTCCTCCGTCAGCGCCGCCAGCGTCTCATCGAGGTTGGCCAGCTGCGCCGCGATCTCCTCGGCGTTATCCGCCGTCACCTCGTCCGGCAGGGCGTCGATGAGGGCCTGCGCGGCCCGCACCGCCTCCGTCGCCCGCTTGCCCTGCACGGCGGTGTCCTCACTGGTGGTGTAGACATCCGCTGCGCCTGTCTGCTGTGCCAGTGCCGCCGTGGGCAGCATGGTAAAGCAGAGCGCCAGCGCCATGAGCAGACTCAATACTCGTTTCTTCATGTGTGACCTCCTTCAAATCCTGTCTTCCGTTTCCTCGATCCCGCTGGGGACACGTTGGCGGGCATCCCCAAAAAGCCCGCCTGGTTTTGTCACATCTATACATCATATATCGTACACCGTGCACCCCCGCGGCGCAAGACTTTTTTTCACAAATGTGTCATTTTTCAGCAAAATTTCACACGCCCGATGCCGGAAAAAAGGCGATGGCCGTGATTTTCGGCCATCGCCTTTTTGGTTATATTTTCCAGTCCCCGGCCCGTCTCCGCTCTGCGATAAAGCGGCGGCAGATGCCGTCCGGCGCCGGGATCCGGTCGGCACACCGGACGGTCTTGCGCCGGCGGGCGCGCGTGATGACGGTCTTTTCACGGGTCAGGGCCTCGATGGCATCCATCAGCTTCTTCCCATTCTCCGGGGCGACGTTGGCGGCGGCCTCGTCAAGAATGATGAGCGCTTTTTTCAGCATGGCCGGGCCGTGATCTTTCCGGCATACAGAGAAAAAAATTCCGCTGTCCTCTCGCACAGCGGAATTTTTGCGGTTGATGCGCTGTTACAGGCTCTCGGCCCATGCCGCCAGCTCTTCCTTGCTGACGCCGCGCTTGAATACCTTGCCGTTCAGCAGCTTCGCGCCCCTGCAGCTGGGGGCCAGATGCTCGTTGGTCTTTCCCATGCCGCTGCCGCCGGAGGTGGCAAAGGGCACCACGGTCTTGCCGCTCAGGTCGATGCTCTCCAGAAACGTGTTGACGATGGTAGGGGCCACATACCACCAGATAGGGAAGCCCACATAGACGGTGTCGTAGTCCGCCGCGTTGGGCAGCTGCGCCGCCAGCGCCGGACGGGAGCCGGGCTCCTTCATCTCCACGGTGCTGCGGGATCTGGCGTTCGTCCAGTCCAGATCCGCCTTGGTGTAGGGCACCTTTGGGGCGATCTCAAACAGGTCTGCGCCCACGGCCTCCGCCAGCTTCCCGGCCACCTGCGCCGTCACGCCGGACGCGGAAAAATACGCTACCAGCTTCTTGCTCATAGGAATACCTCCGTTCTTTGCCTGATGTGTATAGTATATATCCCCCCGCGGGGCGCAAGTCAAGTCCGTTTTTCCTGACCTGCCGCACGGAAACGGATTGTGCCGGACGCGAAAGTATGGTACAATGGCCGCAAAGCGGCTATTGTACGCAGTACAGAGAAACACGGAGGAGCTTTATCATGCGGCTGATCTCATGGAACGTCAACGGCCTGCGGGCCTGCCTGAACAAGGGCTTTCTGGACTTCTGCGCGCTGGCGGATGCGGACGTCATCTGCCTGCAGGAGACGAAGATGCGTCCGGAGCAGGCATCCTTTGCGCTGGAGGGCTACCAGCGGTTCTGGAACAGCGCCGACAAGGCGGGCTACTCCGGCACCGCCGTGTTCACGCGCCGTTCGCCCCTGTCCGTGACCTATGACTTCGGAGACGATATCCACCGCCACGAGGGACGGGTCATCACCGCCGAGTTCGACAATTTCTATCTGGTCTGCTGCTACACCCCCAACTCCAAGGATCAGCTGGCCCGGCTGGACTACCGCATGGAATGGGAGGACGACATCCGTGCCTATTTGATGGCGCTGGACGCCGAAAAGCCGGTGGTCTACTGCGGCGACCTGAACGTGGCCCATCAGGAGATCGACCTGAAGAATCCCCAGTCCAACCGAATGAATCCCGGCTTCTCCGATGAGGAACGGGGCAAGATGACCCAGCTGCTGCAAAGCGGCTTTGTGGACACGTTCCGCGCCCTGTACCCCGACCGCACCGGCGCCTACTCGTGGTGGAGCTACCGCTTCCACGCCCGGGAGAACAACGCCGGATGGCGCATCGACTACTTCATTGTCTCCCAACGGCTGATGCCCCGCGTCAAAAGCGCGGACATCTGGCCGGAGATCACCGGCAGCGACCATTGCCCCGTGGTGCTGGAGCTTGCTGAGGAATAAAGAGGAGCCGTCCCGCGGGACGGCTCCTCTTTATTCGTTACTTTTCTTCGCGGGGCAGCACCAGATTCAGGAACACCGCCAGCAGCGTGGCGATGACCACCGGCGACTTGCCGAAGATGGTGGTGACGGCCTCCGGGAACTGGGCCAGCGCGTCCGCCGCCTGAGAGATGCCCACGCCCAGCGCCGCCGACAGGCCCACAATGGTGGTGTTACGGGCGGTGATGCCCTCCCCGGCGATGAGCTTCATGCCGGTCATGGCGATGGTGGAGAACACCGCCACCGTAGCGCCGCCCAGCACGCACTGGGGAATGGTGGTCAGAACGGCGGAGAACTTAGGCACCACGCCTGCCAGCAGCAGGAAGCCGCCGGTCATGGCGAACACCCAGCGATTCACCACCTTGTTGGTGGCCACGATGCCCACGTTCTGGGAGTACGTCGCCGTGGGCAGACCGCCCAGCAGCGCCGTCAGGATGTTGCTGACGCCGTAGGCCACGATGCCGCCCTGCAGCTCCTGGTCGGTGGGTTCCCGGTCCATGCCGCCCACGGTGGTGGCGGTCAGGTCGCCGATGGCCTGAATGGAGTTGATGGCGAACAGCAGCCCCAGCGCGATGCAGCCGGAGGGCTCAAACGTCACGCCGAAGGGCAGCACCTCCGGCAGGGAAAACCATGACGCACCGGCGATGCCGGACAGATCCACCATTCCTGCGGCGAAGGCCACGGCGTAGCCCGCCAGAATGCCCAGCAGGATGGACGCCAGCCTGCACACGCCCTTGCCGTGATTGGTCAGCAGCAGCACCACCGCCAGCGTAAATGCCGCGATGGCCCAGTTCTGCCACGAGCCGTAGACCAGCGCCTCGGTAAGGCCCCGCTCCTCCACCACGGAGGCGTAGGTGTTGCCGGTGCCGCCGGCCATGTAGTGGATGGCCGTGGGGTACAGGGAAAGGCCGATGGTGAACACCACCGTGCCGGTGATGACCGGCGGGAACAGGCGGCGGATGGGCTTGATAAACACGCCCACCAGCGTGGCCAGGATGCCGCCCACGATCATGGCCCCCGCCACGGCGGCCAGCCCGCCGCTGCCGGAGGCGATGGCCTGCATGCTGGGCAGGTACGCGAAGCTGACGCCGAAGATCACCGGCAGCCCCGCGCCGAACCGTCCTCCGATGGGGAACAGCTCCAGCAGCGTGGTCACCGCCGACATCACCAGCGATGCCTGGATCAGCAGCACCCTCTGGCTCTGGGGCAGTCCCACGGTGTTGGCAATGATGATGGCCGGTGTGACGCAGCCCACGATCATGGACACCAGATGCTGCAGGGCCATGGACACCGCCATACCCAGCGGCGGTACGCCGCAGAACCGGAACAGTGCCGCCTCGCTGTGGGCTGTCTTGCGCATGGTGTGTCCTCCTTTGGGCCGCAGGGGCGTGTAGTATGTGTAGTATACCACACTTTCTTAACGGTACAAAAACTTTTTTTGCCCGCCTGACAGCTTTTTTGGCGCGCCGGTGAAAATGCCCGTCTCCGGGCAGAGAAAAAAGCCGCTGACGCGGCTTTTTCTCTGCTTTATGGGTGTCAGGCCGGTGCTTCCGACGGCTCCGCCGCCCTCTGCACCACGCGGATCTCCTCAATGCGGTGGTTCTCCACCCGCATGACCTCCACCTGCAGATCGCCGCAGGTGAAGCTGTCCCCCACCTCCGGCACGCGGCCGAACTGCTCCATGACCCAGCCGCTGACGGATACCATCTCCGAGCCGGTCTTGACGTGGAAGTACGCGGCGAAATCCTCCAGATCCATGGCCGCGTCCACGGTGTAGGTGTCCGGGCCCAGCTTCCGCAGGAATACCTCCTCCTCATCGTGCTCGTCCCAGATCTCGCCCACCAGCTCCTCCAGGATATCCTCCATGGTGACGATGCCGCAGGTGCCGCCGTACTCGTCCACTACCACGGCCACATGGGTCTTGGCCTGCTGCAGCTTCTTCAGCAGCAGGCGAATGGGCTCGTTCTCCAGCGCGAACACCGGCGGGGCGATGATGTCCCGCAGCGGCTTATCCGTCACGCCGCAGCCCACATAGAAGTCCTTCTGGTGGACGGTGCCCAGAATGTGGTCGATGGAGTCCTCGTAGATCAGCAGCCGGGAGTACTTGGTCTGGGTGAACAGCGCCGCTATCTCCTCCTTACCGGCGGTGACGGGCAGCGCCGCCAGATCCACCCGGTGGATGAGGATGTCCTGCGCCTCCTGCTCGGAAAAGCCGATGGCGTTTTTCAGCAGCTCGCCCTCGTCCCGGTCGATGCTGCCGTCCTGCTGCACCTCATCCACCAGCATCAGCAGCTCCTCCTGGGACATTTTGCTCTCGCCGCCGAGGCGGAACACCCTGCTCAGCAGCTTCTTCCACAGGGAGAACAGCCGGTTCAGCGGCAGCAGCACCCAGATGAACACCCGCAGGATGGGGGCGGACAGCATGGCGCACCGCTCCGCGCAGTCCTTGGCGATGCTCTTGGGGGATATCTCGCCGAAGATCAGCACCACCACCGTCACCACCACCGTGGAGATGGTGGCGCCCGCGTCGCCGTAGTGCCGCACAAACAGCACCGTGCCGATGGACGCGGTGGCGATATTGACGATGTTGTTGCCGATGAGGATGGTGGACAGCAGACGGTCATACTGCTCCAGCAGCTTCAGCGCCAGCGCCGCGCCGCCGCTTCCCTTCTCCGCCAGCGTCCGAAGGCGCGTGGTGTTGGCGGAGGAAAAGGCCGTCTCCGTGGCCGAAAAATAGGCGGACAGCAGCAGGCAGACCGCCATCATAATGATACAAGTCGTGGTTGACAAAATATGTAGCTCCTTTTCTGTCGTCTGTTTTTTTCCGGTGAGCGGGCGCCTACAAGCGCAAAAAAGCACGTCTGCCCCACAACGCGCAGCGCAGATATGCTCCCAAAAACAGATGGCAGTTCAGATGGTTACCCGGATAGTCACCGCCGTCAGTATCCATATAGGTACGACCCCTCCTTTTTGTAAATTGATGGTAGTATACCAGAAAACTGCCATCCAGTCGAGTTAAGAATCCGCAAAGAACAGGAGCGGACATCCTCCCGGATGCCCGCTCCCCTGCCGTTTTCTTAAAGCACGCCCAGCCCGCACAGCAAAAATCCGATCACCGCCACCGCCGCTCCCACCGCGGTGTAGGGCGCTGTGGTGCGGATGATGGTAATGCTGGACACGCCGGTACCTGCCGTAGTCATGAACACCGCGTCGGCGTAAAAGCAGGTGCTGTACCCCAGCGCGATGCCGCTCATAACGGCGGCGATGATCACCGGCGCGGCCACGCCCGTGGACAGCGCCAGCGGCACAAACACCGGTATGGCAATGGTCATCACCACCCAGCAGCCGCCTACGGCGAACACCGTGGCCCCCACCAGCAGGAACACCAGCGGCGGTACCAGCGCCGCCGGCACGGCGCTGCCGATGCTGTTGATGAGGATGTCGAACAGCCCCAGCTGCCGGTTGGCCTCGCTGAGCATGAAGCCGAAGCATACCACGATGGCAAGGGATGTCATGCCCTTGGCGCCGTTGAAGAAGTGCTCGAAAAACTGCTTCACGGTCATGATCCTCTGGGGCACATACAGCAGGAACTGGGCGATGATGGCCAGCACCATGCCGTGGACGAGGTCGTTGCCGAACAGGATGGTGCCGCCTACCAGCACCGCCAGCGGCACCACGGCGTTCCACGCCGGGGAGACGCGGCTCTCGTCCACATCGGCGATGTCCACCAGCTTCTCCGCCTTTTCCTTCTTTTCAAAGGCCGGGCCGCCGCTGCGCACCCGCTGATAGGCCTGCTTCAGCGGCCCGAGCTTCGGGAATGCGCCCACCGCCAGCAGCAGGCACAGCAGCATCATGCACAGCGGATAGAGCATGTACGGAATGGCCCGCAGGTAGTCGCCAAAGCCCAGATCGTACTCCGATATCAGTCCCACGCTGAAGGCCGTCCAGCTGGAAAACGGGATGGTCATGCACAGGCAGCAGGCCATGATGTTGGCCTGCAGGGCCAGATGCTCCCGGGGGATGCGGTTCCGGTCGGTGATCTCCCGCATGGAGAATGTCACCGTCAGGGCATTGAGATACTCGTCCAGAAACATGACCGCGGACATGCACCACGCCAGCACCAGCGTCCGTTTGGGACCCCCGGCCACCTTCAGCAGCAGGTCGCGGAAGCCCATCAGGGCGCCGGACTCCTGAAACAGGGTGATCATGCCGCCGAAGCCGATGATGACGCACAGCGCGAACTGGTACGACAAGCTGGACAGCACGGCGTACAGACCGTCGATGGTGCCGGTGAGGAAGTGCTGCCGGTGCAGCAGCGCCATGGCCAGCAGCGTGGCCAGCACCATGGACTCCGCCATGCGGCGGGTCTTGAGCGCATAGACGATGAGAAATATCAGCGGCGCAAAGGCCATAAGGATCTCCAACATGGTGCGCTCTCCTTACCTGCTCAGATATCCGTAGTATACCACACCCGGCCGCCGCCGGCAAGCCCCGTCCGGCAGGCGCACAGCCTTGACAGTCCGCCGCGCCCTGCGCTATGATAGAGGATGCAAAGGACGGTGACATATCATGGTGGACGGCAACATCATACTGTCCGTGGCCAAGGCCATGGAGCTTCTGCAGGTGCTGAGTCAGGCTGGGGGCCCCCTGTCGCTGGCGGAGCTGACGGAGCGCTGCGGCTACCCCAAAAGCACGGTGTTCGGCCTGCTGACCACCATGCGCGCCTACGACATCATCACCCAGACGCCGGGCGGCAAATACGCGCTGGGCCTGCGGCTTTTCGAGTACGGGCGGCAGGTGGAGCGCACATGGGATATTTCGCTGGTGGCCCGCCCCTACATGGAGCACCTGTCCCAGTCCACCGGCGCATCGGTGATGCTGTCCATCTGCGAGGGCGGCAGCGTCATCACGCTGGATCAGGTGGAGGCGCGGGACAGGCTGCGCATCGTGTCGGACGCCGGGGCGCGGCTGCCCATCTACTGTACGTCCCAGGGCAAGGTCTTTCTGGCCCACATGCCCCGGGCCGAGGCGGAAAAGCTGCTGCGCCGGCAGGGCATGACCCAGTTCACGCCCCATACCATCACGGACGTGGGCGCGCTGCTGCGGGAGACGGACGCCTGCCGCGAGAGCGGCTATGCCATCGAAAACGGCGAGTACAAGATCGGCCTGCGCTCCATCTCCGCGCCGGTGTACACGGCGGAGCGCACCGTCCGGTATACCGTGGGCGTCATCGGTATGTTCCGCAGCACCCACTCAGACGAGTTCCGGGACGCCGTGGAGCAGGTCTGCACCACAGCCGCCATGATCTCGGCGGCGCTGGGCTACCGGGCGTAGCGGGCGCTTCCTTCGACATGTTTTTACAATAAGTCAATCATTTTGGCAAAAAGAGATTGACTTTTCCCGCATTTTGTAGTGTTATATAGAAGTAGTATTATATTAAAATATGAGTTTTTGCGCCGCCGTGCGCGCCTCATACCGTGAACCGGCAGGTAAAGGGGGATCGCTGCGATCCGTGAGATGGGCCTGCTCTTCACGGCGGTGCCGCCTGTTCACAGGCGGTGTGTCCACTGAATGAGAAAATTAAGGGGGATCTTAGAAGTGGGAAAATTTAAATACGACCTGACGGTGTTTGCTGTCGACGCCTTTGGCGCTGCCTGCACCACCGCCCTGTTTGGCCTGTGCTGGTTCAGCTTCTATAAGAGTGCGCTTTTTGCGCCGTTTCATCTGGAGGGATGGTGCGTGAGCGCACTGTTCTGCCTGGTGTACTGTCTGCTCTGCCGCGCCTACGACTCGTTTGAGGTGGTGCTGCAGAGCGTTCTGGAAGCGGTTTTCAGCCAGGCTCTTTCTATTCTGTTCGCGGATGTCATCTTCTACTTCGTCACCTGCCTGCTGGCCCGCCGCTTCGTGAATGTGCTCCCCATGCTGGGGACGCTTGCGCTCCAGCTTCTGGTGTCGGCGCTGTGGTGCGTCCTGAAGCGCCGCTGGCACTTCGCCGCTCACCCCGCCGCCCCATCCGTGGTGGTATACAGCGACCACGCCGCGGTGGACGAGCTCATTGCCCGCTCCGGCCTTGAACAGAGCTTCGCTGTCAAGCGCGTCGTGGACGCCGCGTCCTGTCTGGCAGACCTGTCCGTGCTGGACGGCGCCGGTGTGGTGTTCCTCAGCGATGTCAGCAGCAGTCAGCGCAACGAGATCCTGAAATACTGCGTGGAGCGGGACATCGACGTGTATGTGACGCCGCGCATCGGCGATACCCTGATGCAGGGCGCACGGCAGGTGCACCTGTTCCACCTCCCGATTCTCAAGGTAGGGCGGTATCATCCGTCGCCGCTGTATCTGTTGGTCAAGCGGATCTTTGATATTCTGGCATCGGCGCTGGCGCTGCTGGTGCTGTCCCCCCTGTTTCTGGTGACATCGGCAGCCATCAAATTCTATGACGGCGGCCCGGTCTTTTACACCCAGGATCGTCTGACCCGGAACGGCAAGGTGTTCCGGATACATAAATTCCGCAGCATGCGGGTGGACGCGGAGAAGGACGGCGTGGCCCGCCTGTCCACCGGCGAGCACGATGACCGTATCACGCCGGTGGGACGCTTCATCCGCAGGATGCGCATCGATGAGCTGCCCCAACTGGTGGACATCCTGCGGGGCGACCTGTCCGTGGTGGGGCCCCGGCCGGAGCGCCCGGAGATCGCGGCGCAGTACGAGGAGACGATGCCGGAGTTCCGTCTGCGCCTGCAGGCCAAGGCCGGCCTTACCGGCTACGCGCAGGTCTACGGCAAGTACAATACCCGGCCCTACGACAAGCTGAAGATGGATCTGATGTACATCTCCCATCCCAGCCTGATAACGGATCTGCGCATCTGCTTTGCCACGGTGAAGATCCTGTTTACGCCGGAAAGCACCGAGGGAATTTCCGAGGGTCAAACCACGGCTATGAGTGGAGAAATCACCAATTAACGTCGAGAATCCACACTTCACCTGCTAAGACTTGGAAGATATAGCGGCACAAGACATAATAGCGGCAACATGTAGATCACACTGCTGAGGACGATTAGTAGAGCTTTATAAGGAAAACGGCTCAGACTCTTTGAGATGAGTCTGGGCTGTAATCTTTGATATGCGGTGAGAGGAAATACTTTATGAAGATTGCTGTAGTATCGATTGGTAGTTTTGATACACAATACTCGGACTATCATATCATGCGAGATATTATACTTGGCCTTTTGGAACGAGGCCATGAGGTGAACCTGATTCAGAAGCAGTATTTGGATATACCTCAATATCCGCAGCAGTTTGATAAGTATTTTGGAAAACAGCTTCAAGTACATAATATCAAGTTTGAGAAAAAGGCAAAGGCTGACTTGAAGGCTCGCTATCTGGCAGATTTGTCTTATTACAGACAGTCTTGCAAATGGATGAAAAAGAATAAACCGGACAAGGTTTTCCTCCAGTCATGCAACACGGCATTCTTCACAGTCTTTTATGCGAAGCACATTTTGAAGTGCCCGCTACTTTACAATGAACAGGATATCTTCCCGGAAAATGCCTACTTTGCTGGAATTCTTTCAGAAAGCAGCATGGTTTATAAGGTGGCTCATGCGCTGCAAAAATATGCTTACAAAAATGCAACAGCGCTTAGTACGATTTCCGATGATATGAAATCTACTATCGTTACTCGGTATGGCATCTCGGAGGATAAGGTGCAGGTGATTTACAACTGGGGACATGAGGAACTGAAAGCCCACAGTGAGCAGGATAATATTTTCTTGAAAAAGTATCCGAAGAAGCCCGGGGAGTTCCGTGTGGTGTATGCGGGTAATCTAGGCAAGATGCAAAATGTGGAGCTTATATTGGAGACCGCTGCTTTGATGAGAGATGATGCAGATGTCAGCTTTTATATCGTTGGTGGCGGTGTGAACGAGGAGAAACTTAAGACATTTGCAAAAGAGAAGGAATTGAATAATGTGACATTCGTTGGGATGCAACCACCTGAAGAAGTGGCGGATCTCTATGCTGCGGCTGATGTCAATGTGATCCCTCTTCAAAAAGGGCTCATCTATGCAGCACTTCCGAGTAAAACGGCTGACTGCCTGATTGCCGGGAAACCAATTATTACTTGTGTTGATGATGAGTCAATGTTTGCAAAGCTGGTTAGAAAGTACGGAATAGAGAATGCAAACAATGATTCGCCTGCTAATGTCAGATGCGTCATCGATTCTATAATGGACGGTATGTATGCAGGAAAAACTAAGAATTTAGAAACTATTTGGCAAAGAAATTTAAATGTTAGTGAGTACTGTAATCAGATTGAAACGATGTAAAACGCTATTTTCAAAAAGTTCATATTATTGTTGGCTAAGGAGAATATGAAGGAATGGACGGTAGAGGACTAGATATCTGTTTGGTCATGGGACTTTATCCAAGGGAAAAGTATCATGAAATAGAAAGAGATTCTATTTATGGAATTCAAAATGCGGCTAATGTATTTCAATGGAATATAGTGAAAGGGCTACTTGAAAATGGCGTAAAACGCATTGAACTGATCAATTCGATTTATATAGGTTCATATCCAAGAAAATACAGGCAAGCTGTTATTCCGTCTTATAGGTTTGCTGTTCAGGAAGGAGTCAGCGGAAAGAACATTGGCTTTTTGAATCTTCCGGTGATTAAAGAAATTGGTCGCTTTAAGTCCATAAAAAAGAGCCTGAAAGAATGGGCATTAAACGGAAAAGATAATAAGGTAGTAATTGCGTATGCTGCAACATATCCGATGACAAAGGCACTTTCCTATATAAAGGATATTAATCCGAATATTAAGACATGTCTTGTGGTTCCAGATCTGCCAGTATATATGAATCTATCACAGAGTAAAACAAGTTTACTTCATCATATAAAAGATAAAATAGTGGCAGCGGAGATGCTCAAGGCAGATTGCTATGTATTGCTTACAGAGCAGATGAAAGATATGATTGATGGAGCAGATAAGAAGCCTGTGACAATTGTTGAGGGAATGTCATCAGTGGGTCGGGATGAAAGGGCAAATCATGGCTGTTCTGATAAGCTGCCTTTTAAATATTTTCTATATACGGGAACTCTAAATTATCAATATGGAATTATGAATTTGCTCGATTCATATGAATCCGCAGAAACTGGGGATGTACATTTGGTTATTTGTGGAGAAGGTGAAGCGTCCGAGGAAATTAGGAAACGAGAAAAAAATAATGATAGAATTCACTTTCTCGGCTGTTGTTCGCATGAAGAGTCTATGGAGTTACAAAAAGGGGCGTTTGCGCTAGTTAACCCAAGATGTAACGAGGGAGAATATACAAAATACAGTTTTCCATCAAAAATAATGGAGTATATGTCTTCTGGAAGACCAACAATTGCCTATCTTTTGGATGGAATGCCGAAAGAGTACAGTAAATATATAGTATGCATCGAAGAGAAACCAGATGGTATTCGCTCTGCGCTTGAATATGCTGTACACAAAGGTGAAGATTTTTGTGAAACGTTTGGAAAAGTGGCTAGAGAATTTGTTCTTGACAAAAAGAATTGTAAGTCTCAAATGAAAAAAGTTCTAGAAATGTTAAGTAAAGAAAGCAATGTGAAATGATGAAAAAACGTGTTCTTATCGCCTCATATAATATGATAGTTGGTGGTAGTACAACCGCACTAATAGGATTGTTAAATGCGTTTGACACAACGAGCTATGATGTGGATTTGATTTTATATAAGAATGAGGGAAGACTGTTTGATTTTATTCCTTCTAACATACATATTCTTCCTGAGGCATTTACTTGCAATGGAAAATTGGGAGGACTTAGAAAACGAGTACAGGGCATTCTCTCAGGCTATCTCTTGAAGGCAAGAATAGAAAATTTTAGGATCAAAAAAAGAGGAATGTCTCAGCAGATTCTCTATGATTTTCAGGCGAATCAGCTATCTCGAAAAATTGATGGTCATTACGATATTGCAATAGGATTTTTAGAAGGGTGGGCTGACCGATATATTGCGTCAACAGTGGATGCAGATGTTAAAGTTGGCTGGCTACACTCTACGTTTTCCAAAATCGGAACTATACCGAAACTGGAAATCACTTGGATGGACAAGGTTGATAAGATAGCGGTTGTCGCGCAAAGTTGTGCAGAGGATTTTGTGAAAACATTGCCGCAATATAGGGATAAGACGTTTTATATTCCAAATATAATAGACGCAAATTACATAAGGACTCTAGCGCTTGAAATAGATGCCGAGGATATGGAGTATAAGCACTTTGCAGCAAGTAAAAAATTCAAGATCATTTCTGTGTGCAGACTGTCTATAGAGACAAAGGGATTAGACAGGATGATCGTTGCAGCGGAGAAGTTAATGCAAGATGGGTATAGCTTTGTATGGTATGTTGTAGGGGAAGGACTTGATCGGGCCGCGATAGAGAAAATGATAATACAACGAAATTTGCAGGAATATTTCATTTTAGCAGGAGTTAGAACAAATCCATATCCCTTTCTGAAAGCAGCTAATATAATGTGCATGGCATCTAGGTGGGAGGGAATGCCGAGTACAGTCACAGAGGCAAAGATATTAGGAGTGCCATCAGTTGTCACGGAGTATTTATCTGCACGTGAACAGATCGAACAAAATATTGAGGGCATTATTGTAGATAATAATGATGATTCTATTGAGGATGGGTTGAGATGGTGCTTGGATAACGAGAGTGAGTTGAATAGGATGCGTGAATACTTATTATCGAAAAACTATGGAAACGACAGAACTTTCCATCAAATAGAAAACATACTATTCGAAAGAGAGACTAAAGATGAGCGATAATATCAGCACACTCAGAATTAATTATAAAAAAAACAAAGGTCTAGAGTTGCAGACTATTTGTTTATGGGCTTGTTATGTTTGCTGTGCGCTGTCTGGAATTGTTCCTCAGATGATGCTATCACTGATTATCGTTGCTTGTGTGATCGTAATATGCTGCCGCGGAGATTCAATTTCGGTGTGGCCGATAATGATATTCTACTACTCGATTTTTGGCACTATATTTGGAATTTCCGTATATCGGATTTTTACGATTCTCTTCCTAGTAGTTCATTGCTATGAGACACAACGACCAACAATTAGCTTTCGTGTACTCCCACCACTCTTAGTGTACATTTATTATTTAATTGTGGTTGTCTTTAGTCATAGCATTAAAACCATGTTTTTTTCCTTTGTGGATATTATTTGCGCCATTTTTTTGGTTTATGATTATCTTAATAGTCGAGATAAAATGAAGCGGTTCTTCGAAAGCTATGTTGTAGTCTGTTTTCTTGCTTTTTTGACGGGCATGATTTCGAGGAATGAAATGTCGGTGATGGAAAACTACGGTGGAAAATTGTTGACGATTTCGAGATTTACTGCAACCTTTGAAGATCCCAACTATATGGGCTTCTTTTATACAGTGGCTGTTTTTTCAATTGTCGCACTGAAAATGTACCGTCCAATAACTAGAGTAGTAATTGTTGTTGCATTGTATGGAATGATTCTTACTTCAATGAGTATGACAGCCATTATCGGCAATATACTGCTATGGACTTTATTCCTTTTGATTCGTGGTAATATTCGTCCGAGAACGGTTTTGATAGTAATTTTGTCCTTACTCGCAGCCATGAGCTTGTATAATTATGGATTAGAACACCCTAATGTAAAGCTAATTGGGGATATGAGCCTACGAATACAAGATAAAATGAATTCACTTTTTCTTAAAGATTTCGACTCTTTTTCCACGGGAAGAACCTCTCTGTCGGAAGTTCATTTGAATATCTTTAATAACTCCAACATTGTAAGTCAGTTATTTGGAGGACGTGCGGTCAATTCATATTTTATTGATGTTGGTCAAGGTGCGGATTTTTCTGCGCATAACGAGTACATAGATATGTTATTAAATGTCGGAATAATTGGGTGGATCATAATGTACGGTTCAGTAATCATAAGCGCAATTCGGAAGATAATCACATTTAGAAAACAGAATGATTGTGCGGTCCTTTGTGGAACAATGATGAACTTGGCATGGCTGTATTATGTGGCAACCTTGACGGTTTTTCTTGATTTTAGGTATATGTTTGCCTATTTCATTTGAATAAATTCGCTTGGAGGCAATAGAGAGAATGAAAGTTTTATTTGTGTCTGCGACTCTACCGCCGGAGGGAATGGCAACGGCTGGAATCATTGGAAATCTTATGCTCGAAATGAAGAAAATGGGCGTATATGTTGACGGATTGACCTTCAAGAATAGTATGAATGATTTGAACTCATCGAAATGGAACGAGATTACAATCTTTCATGCTGATTACGTTAGAGAATATGGGTATAAATGGCAATCTGTAGAAGACTTTATTTTCAAGATTAAAAGAAAGGCTGTTG
>ENA-UOOD01001075-UOOD01001075.1-human-gut-metagenome-genome-assembly--contig:-CS67-NODE-1075-length-29346-cov-6.373664_pt1 | contig 29346 bp, 27 predicted proteins | sample MGYA00242464_ERZ724011 | MGnify/ENA metagenome assembly ERZ724011 | reverse complement strand
TTTATAAGCGCACTCACCAACCAATGGATATGCATTGGTGCCAAATGAGAACTTTTGGGTTACGGAATCATAGATGCCACTTATTGCAGCCGTCGCGTAAACATCGTGGTTATTCTCATAAATCTCCTCAACCAACAAAACTAAATCTCTGCCATCAACAAGGCGTACACCTATAAGCGTCCCTATGGAGACATAACTGGACGAAAAGTCCGCTACATCAACTTTGCTGATGCAGTTTTTTTCGACTATCCTGATTGTAATTTTTGAACCTGTGATCTTTGTAAGATGGCCTATCACAGTATTATTCATGCTTCACCAACACTTTCTGTAGTAGCTCAAGTGCTCTTTCCTCATCACTCTTTTCAGGAGTGGCGGGAAGTAGGAATTTCACAAACCAGTCAAAAGAAGCCAATATCTTTCCTGATATCACATTGATGTTGGGCATGCTCTCCGACAATCGAATCATGTCGTCGATGAAGTTGCATCCTATCGTTTCTCCGTATTGGAAGAAGTAGAAAACGTTTTGCGGATTCTGTAACGCCTTATATAATATTTCATTTATATGTTCATCGCCATACTTATACCCCATTACGAGGATCACATTCCGTTCTGTCACCATTTCATTGAGCATATACCGCATCAATTCACTATATGGAGTAGAGTAGGTTTGATATAGCTTATTAGAAGTGGGATAAATCAATACAGGCTTTGTATCCTCAATACAAGCCTTTCCATTAACAAAACGTGGCTGTAGTTCTTTTATCTTTGTCTCTTCTTCAACCCAGTTTACTGATCCATGTATCTTGATAAGCGTAGCCTTAGCAGAATTAATCAGTGTACGCGGATCGAATTGTCGATTTACAAAACCTGTGAAGCCATCCGTATAATCGACAGATAGTGCATCCAATGAGTGCTCAAAAGCCAAGTCATAGTTAGTGGTAAAAATTTTTGTTCGAGGTAAGCACCCATAGTTTCGAAGCTTATATATTAGCATTTGATGGTATGTTAGCTTACGATAGTCAATCGAATTGACAAAATTATTTATCAGCTGTGCTTTTATATCCGCTATAAGCTGTGTGACAAGCGGTTCACCCTCATTATTAGTGATATTGAAAAAAGCACGGATGATAATAAGCCTGTTCAGCTGTTCCTCCATCCCTAAGCCATCTACGCTTTTAAGCACCTCGTAGATGGCATTATAACGTTCACTCTTTGTTATGTCTGAGATATGGAATTCTTTTGTATCTTTAGAACCTGCATATATTGATGCACCGTTTCCAAACAGGAATAGCACATGATCTAATTTCATGTGCTCACCCAGCTTGAGCCGATAGTCAGATGTAGCCTTTAAGAGAGCCTCTTCACATGCAGTATTTCCATTCTGCAATTCATGGAGGAGGTCATCTTCGGTTTCTATGGCTACACCATTAATTTCAGGCACTTTTGCAATTAAGTCATTAGTATTCAGAATCATATCGCTCCTCCTCGCACACTTTGCTGGAACGCGCCATTTTCATAGCATTAGATGGCTGCTTACTGGTTTTGCTCAACGCTTGTTTTCTTATTGAAAACTGAAGTTCCTGTATTCTGCTCATAATAGTTGATAAACATATTAATTGCACGTTCAATTGCAACAGTTTTAGGTTGACCTGATATCCTGCAGTATTCTTGAAGCCGTTCATATGTGTCCGTTTCCATTCTTATGCTGAAAGGATGATAATCCTTTTTTGCTCTTGCCATAGTATCGCCTCCATTATATTCCATTATAGTTTTCCCAACGCCATCTTAGAAACTCGCGGTTTGTGAAGGATGGTAGAAATATCCTTCTTGGTAAAGATGTACCATAATCGCTTCGCGCTTTAGGGGATAGTTCTACATCCCCTTCTGGAGAAATTCGTAGGTGACCAGAATCAAACAGAGTATGGATATCTACTCTCATAGCAAATCCATTCGCTATGGTATCTTCACCTTTATACTTGAATGGCTTAATATGTGCGGCTTCAAGTATTTCAGGCATTTCAGCTCCCGATATTACACAATGGCCACACGCTCTAATTACTTCACGTCTAAAATTGGCCTGATTGGGACGGCTGTTAGCCAGACGTACTCTTTTTCGTTCTATTTCGCTTACGACTTGGCTTTCTCGCATTACTTTAAGAATTCTGTTATAATCATCTGTATCATTATGAGTTGTTACTATTTGCCTCACCTCTTCAATCAACTCTGGGTTAATACTGTACTGTTCATAAGCATTGCCATGGTCTCCTTTTTTGAGCAAATATCCGTAATTTGATAAAAAAAGAAGAAATTCTCGCGCCATACGCTTGTCGTTTGCACCTTCACAGCAGTTTGGCCACAAGTACAAATTAAGCCGACCTTCACGACTCCACTCAACAAAATTAGCATAGTCAATCACTGTCATTCCGGGCGTGCCTGACAGCGGTATAATCACATTAATAAGTTCGGTTGTCGTTATATATCCAGCCCCTGTGCGTGTATTTAATTCATAGATTATTTGCAATAGTAATTTCAAAGGGGTTAAAAACAGCCCCCTTGATGTCCATTCGTGGCAAAGTCGCCCCTTCATGATTGCAGTATTAGGTAATGTCAGTGTTTGAATTGTTAGCGCAGCAAATTCAGCCTGGGAGACTTCGTGTGACGCAACTTTCCGCCCTAAATCTGTAAGCTCAATACGGCCATGCGCATTGTTTGGTATCAAGCGCACAGCCTTCCAATATTGGCCAGAATTGCGAATCAAATTTCTTTCCCCTGAACGCAAATCGACATTGAGTCCTGCATTTTCGACATCTTCAGTTAGCTCGGCCATTTCATTTGCAAATTCAGGGGAGCTAAAAGATAACCCGGATGGCTCTAATTTATACATACGTTGCAATACACCGAGTAAAACAACAGGATCATTTATTCCTTCAGTGCAAGTAACGCAAGCCCATTGCCATTTGAATTCAGGAAATGGCTTGGACGGAATGAATGTCATATTGTACATGTATTTCACTCCTTGTATAGATTAAACTGTTTCGCCACAGCATACCCCAGCAGTACTGGAACTGCATTTCCAATTTGCCTATACACCGATGAGCGGTTTCCATGAAAATCAAAATCCAGTGGGAATGTTTGAATAGTTGCCAATTCGCGGCAAGACATCCTCCGCATTCCATTTGGATGAGGGAGAATTACAACACCTCCTCTATCATCGCCTCGTGCCGTTACGGTTGGTGCGGGCATATCAGGATTTAGCGGTCTATGCCCAATATAACCATTGAATGAAAGCTTGTACTTTGAATACTCATGATTGGGAAGGCAATTTGGTAAATCAGGATCTGGAATGTCTGCTAATGCTGATGAGACACTAACCCATTTGGGTAATCCATCATTACCGTTTTTGTTATTGGTTGGCGTTGGGTATGTATATTCAAAATCAATATCATTTCTAACGCCAACAATAATTACACGCATTCTTGTCTGCGGGACACCATAATCAGCAGCATTTAGAACTTTATACTTGACTTTATATCCGAGATTGCGAAAATCATCAAGAATCATCTGAAAAACGAGGCCCTTTCCAATGCTCAAAATACCCTTAACATTCTCGGCAAGAAAGAACTTGGGAGCTTTGTCTTTTATTACCCTGATCAATTGCTTATATAGGATATTTCGCTCATCATCTTCATGACGTTTCGTATTTGCTACAGAGAAACCTTGACAAGGAAATCCGCCAATTACGATATCACAATTAGGAATATCATCAGTAGAAATTTTCGTAATATCTTCACATATAATATGTTGTCCTATATTCTTTTTGTATGTTTCAGCTGCATCCTCATAAATATCATTTGCCCACAGAATATGGTGCCCTGCCTTAATAAAGCCAAGATCGAGACCACCGGCACCACTAAACAAGGAAACGACGTTCATAGTCTATACTCCTTTTCAATTCGTATCAACTCATCTCCCAGTAGTTTGGCGAACTTGACCGGGACAGCGTTGCCAATTTGCCTATAGCAAGCATTCATTGCTCCACAAAACTCAAAATTATCCGGAAAAGTTTGAATACTGGCGCTTTCCCGAACGCTCATTCTGCGTGTACCATTATAATGAGGAATGGCACAGACCCCTCCTTTTCCATTTCCTCGAGCCAGTATGGTTGGTGAGGGTTTATCCGGATCGGTCTGACGATGCCCCGTGAAATTCCGAAAAGCGAGTTTATATGAAGAATACACATGATTTAGAACGTTGTTTTCTGTGTCAGGATCAGGAAAGCGACCGATGGCTTCTTTTACAGATATCCATTTAGGGAGTCCTCCTTTCCCATCTTTGGAATTTGTTGGCTCTGGAAAACGAAAAATGATCTCTTTGCCTAGATCTTTTCGTTGCCCAATGATGATCACTCTCTGTCGTGTTTGAGGAACACCATAGTCCGCCATGTTTACCAAGTGCTTCTCTGTATAGTAACCAGCATTATTGAAATCTTCGAGAATCTGTTTGATAGCTTCGCCTTTTCCTAAACTAGGTTGTTTTTCTTTTATGGTGTTATAGAAAAAACGGTATAATTGATTTCGATCATCATCCAGAGCACGTTTCATATTTGCTGTAGAAAAACCTTGACAAGGAAATCCCCCCACTACTACTTGGCACTCGGGAAGATGCGAAATATCTATATTGCGTATATCATCGCATACAATATTATCACCGATATTTTTGCGATACGTTTCGACTGCATCTGGATCAATATCATTCGCCCATACAACTTTGTTTCCGGCCATGATAATACCAAGATCAAGTCCGCCAGCGCCGCTAAACAAAGACAAAACCTGCATATCGTTCCTCTTTTCTATTCTTATTTGAGCCAGTTGCTCATGAATTCATAGCTCCTATTTAATTGTACACCATTCGTGGTGAATAAGCAATACAAATGGATACGTTTTACAAAAATATTCAGAATTTAAACCAGGGTCTGCAAAATATCCAAATGAATAAATGGTCTTTCCTGCGCTGTCGATTCATGAGTTCCTGCAAATGCAATTGCACGAGATTTTTCGTATTCCACATTCAAGTTTTGAAACGCTCATCACTAATGGGGTATAGTTCATTTTCTGGATAGCAGCCTTGATTTATAGCACAGGCAATGAATGAACACAACAAGTAAAAAGACAAGCAATATAGACAAATAACTGCCGAATACTGCCTGCTTTTTTGTTTGTTATTGCTATGCACAGCGCGTTACACAATACCGTAAAACGCCGTTGTGCGCAAGGCTGATTTCGCCGGGGCGCGCCTTGGTGCCGCCGCCGACCAGCGCCACCGCGCTGACCGTGTGATGCGGCGCGCGGAACGGCCGCTCGGCCATCAGCCCCGCGTCGGCCGCCAGCGTGCCCGCCGCGCTGTGGATGCGCGTCACTTCCAGCGCTTCCTCCAGCGTCATATCCGGCAGAATCCCCGGCAGGCAGCGCGCCATCATCGTCTTGCCGCTGCCCGGCGGGCCGATCATCAGCACGTTGTGGCCGCCCGCCGCCGCGATTTCCAGCGCGCGCTTCGCGCCCTTCTGGCCGCGCACATCCGCAAAATCGCACAGGATTTTCTTTTCGCCCAGCAGCTCGGCATAGGGTCTGGCGCGCAGCGGCTCGATCCTCCGCCTGCCGCGCAGATGGTCGATCGCCTCGCTCAGGTGCGCGACCGGCAGAACGTCCAGCCCCTCGATGCAGGCAGCCTCCGCCGCGTTGGACGCGGGCAGCATGATTGCACGCAGGCCGCTTTCCTTCGCCGCAATGGCCATCGACAACGCCCCGCGCACGCCCATCACCCCGCCGGAGAGCGACAGCTCGCCGACCGCCGCCATGCCCGCCATCGTCTCCGCGTCCAGCCGCCCCATCGACGCGAGAATCGCCAGCGCGATGGGCAGGTCGTAGGCCGGCCCCTCCTTGCGCACATCCGCCGGAGCGAGGTTGAGCGTCAGCCGCGCGACGGGGAAGGGCGTATGGCAGGCGGACATCGCCGCGCGCACCCGTTCCCGGCTCTCCTTCACCGCCGCATCCGGCAGGCCGACAATTTCAAACATCGGCATGCCGTCCACACAATATGCCTCCACCGTCACCGGGTAGCCCTGTATGCCCGTCAGCCCCATACTCTGAACACTTGCAAGCACGGCAAACACTTCCATTTCGTTCTTCTTTGTTTACAGAAAGTATATCATACGCATCCTGCGCAGGCAAGCGGAAAGGGGAAGCCGCCGCCGAAAATCATCTTTTTCGGCCGCCGTGCACGCTCAAACCGCGCCCGCATCCGTCCCCTTTTTATTTTCGCCCGCCCGATCGGTTGCAAATCTGTCAACTGAAGCGTATAATGAGAATGGCGTTTATTTTATTTCAAAGTCAATCACAAAGGAATTTTGCTGTCATGCGTTTTCAAACTGTTCATACCCCCACGTCGCTCACCGAAGGCCCGATCTCGCAGGCGCTGATCTCCTTCGCGCTCCCGCTGCTTCTGGGCAACCTGTTCCAGCAGCTCTATAACACGGCGGATTCCCTGATCGTCGGCAATTTTCTGGGCAGCGAGGCGCTGGCCGCCGTCAGCTCCTCCGGCAACCTGATCTTCCTGATGGTCGGTCTGGTCAATGGTGTCTCGATGGGCGCGGGCGTCGTCATCGCGCGCTATTTCGGCGCGAAGGATTACGACCGCATGCAAAAGACCATCCACACGCTGCTGGCCTTCGGCCTCGTCGCGGGCGCGCTGCTGACGGTTGTCGGCGTCGCGCTCTCCCCGGTGATGCTGCGGCTGATGGATACGCCGGAAACGGTTCTGCCCGATTCCATCAGCTATTTCCGCACCTATTTCACCGGCTCGCTGGCTTTCGTGCTCTATAACATCTGCATGGGCATTTTGCAGGCCGTCGGCGACAGCCGCCACCCGCTGCAATACCTGATTATTTCTTCCCTCGTCAACGTCGTGCTCGACCTGCTCTTTGTCGGCGTGTTCCACATGGGCGTGTGGTCCGCCGCCGCGGCGACGGCCATTTCCCAGTTGGTGAGCATGGCGCTTTGCCTGCTCCGCCTGATGCGAAGCGAACGCGCGTACCGCGTCAGCCTGCGGAAAATCCGCTTTGACAGGCGCGCGCTCCTTGAAATTCTGCAAAACGGCCTGCCCGCCGGTCTGCAAAACAGCATCATCTCCATCGGCAACGTCGTCGTGCAGAGCAACATCAACCAGTTCGGCGCGGCGGCCATGGCGGGCTGCGGCGCGCACAGCCGCATCGAGGGCTTCGGCTTCCTGCCCGTCACCTGCTTCACGATGGCGCTGACCACCTTCGTCAGCCAGAACCTCGGCGCAAAGGCGTATGACCGCGTGAAGAAGGGGATTCGCGTGGGCATTTTCTGCTCGGTGACGATTGCGGAGACCGTCGCCCTGCTGATCTTCATCTTCTCCCCGAAGCTGATCGGCCTGTTCACCGGCGACGCGGAATCCATCGCCTTCGGCGTGATGCATGAGCGCACGACGACGCCGTTCTTCTTCCTGCTGGCCTATTCGCACTGCATGGCCGCCATCTTCCGCGGCGCGGGCAAATCCACCGTGCCGATGCTGGTTATGATGCTCTGCTGGTGCATCATCCGGGTCATCTACGTCACCGTCGCCGTGAAGTTCTTCCCCGTGCTGCAGACGGTCTCCTGGGCGTATCCGATCACATGGGGGCTGAGCACGCTGGTGTTCACGCTCTATTACTTCAAGGCCGACTGGATGCATGCGTTCGAGCGGCGCGAAAAACACGCCTGATCGTCCTTTGGGCGTTCTCCCCCGTCGGCGGCTTCGCCGGCGGATTTTTTGTTTCTCCCGTTCGGGGCGCGCCCGTTCTGCCGAATATTGTATTTTCACACCCGTTTTTTTTGCACCTTTTCGCTTTTCAAGTCGAATCCTTTATGATATACTATATGATTGTTTGAAAGTAGCTCGGGAGCGTGTTTCTCGCTCCTTTACATCGCCCCAAGGAGGATCAACCCATGCCTGATACGCCGATGCCCGGTTCGCTCGCGGCCGAAACCGCCCGCCGCCGGACGTTCGCCATTATCTCCCACCCCGACGCCGGTAAAACGACGCTGACCGAAAAGCTGCTGCTTTATTCGGGCGCGATTCGCACCGCCGGTTCCGTCAAAGCCCGCAAGAGCGACAAACACGCCACCAGCGACTGGATGGATATCGAGAAACAGCGCGGCATTTCCGTGACCTCCTCGGCCATGCAGTTCGAGTTTGACGGCTACCACATCAACATCCTCGATACCCCCGGCCACCAGGATTTTTCGGAGGACACCTACCGCGTGCTCGTCGCGGCGGACAGCGCCGTAATGCTCATCGACGCGGCCAAGGGCGTCGAGGCACAGACCATCAAGCTGTTCAAGGTCTGCCGCCTGCGAAACATCCCGATTTTCACCTTCGTCAACAAGATGGACCGCGCGGGCAAAGACCCGTTTGCCCTGATGGAGGAGATGGAGCAGGTGCTCGGTATTCGCGCCTGCCCGATTAACTGGCCCATCGGCACGGATGGCGATTTCAAGGGCGTTTACCACCGCGATACCCAGATGGTGGAGCTTTACGAATCCGGCGACCACGGCAAGACGCGCGTGGAGAAGCAGGATGTACCGCTAAACGATCCGCAGCTTCCGGAGCTGCTCGGCGAGCGCCTCTACAAGCGCCTGATGGATGAAATCGAGCTGCTGGATATCGCGGGCGATTCCTTCGATCTGGATCTTGTGCGCAAGGGCGAGCTGACGCCGATGTTCTTCGGCTCGGCCATCACCAACTTCGGCGTCGAACCGTTCCTGACCCGCTTCCTCGAATACTCCACCCCGCCCGCCTCGCACGAGAGCGACGTGGGGCCGGTGGCGGCGGACGACCCGGATTTCTCCGGTTTCATCTTCAAGATTCAGGCCAACATGAACCCGGCGCACCGCGACCGTCTGGCCTTCATGCGCATCTGCTCGGGCGTGTTCACCAAGGGCATGACCGTCTGGCACAGCGGCAGCGGCAAGATGATTCAGCTCAAGCAGCCGCAGCAGTTCATGGCGGACGAGCGCGAGGCCGTTGAAAACGCCTATCCGGGCGACATCATCGGCCTGTTCGACCCCGGCATCTTCGCGCTGGGCGATTCGCTCTGCACGGGCAAAAAGCGCCGCTTCCCCGGCATTCCGATGTTCGCGCCGGAGTTCTTCGCTCGCGTGAGCAGCATCGACAGCCTCAAGCGCAAGCAGTTCGTCAAGGGCGTTTTGCAGCTCAGCGAGGAAGGCGCGATTCAGACCTTCAAGCGGCCGGGCATCGGCTTTGAGGAGATCATCGTCGGCGTGGTCGGCGTGCTCCAGTTCGAGGTGCTCGAACACCGCCTGAAGACGGAATACAACGCCGAGATCCGCCGCCAGCAGCTCCCCTATCGCTTCGTGCGCTGGATCACCAAGTCGCCGAAGGCCATCGAGGATTTGAAGCTCTCCAGCACCTCGTCTCTGGCCAAGGACGCGCGCGAGCGCGACGTGATCCTCTTTGAAAACGAGTGGTCGATCCGCTGGGCGCTTGAAAACAACGAAGGGCTGGAGCTGGCGGAAACCGCGTCCCGTTTAGGCTGACATTCCCCCCACTGACATAAAACCGACATATCAACAGAAAGAAGGGCTTCCATTTGGAAATGATTCGTGAAAACCTCCGCAATATCGCCATCATCGCGCACGTTGACCACGGCAAGACCACGCTCGTCAACGAGATGCTCAAGCAGGGCGGCGTTTTCCGCGAAAACCAGCAGGTTGCCGACCGCGTGATGGACAATAACGCCATCGAGAAGGAGCGCGGCATTACCATTCTGGCGAAGAATACCTCCATGTACTATAAGGACGTGAAGATCAACGTCGTCGATACCCCCGGCCACGCCGATTTCGGCGGCGAGGTCGAGCGCGTGCTCAAGATGGTGGACGGCGTTCTGCTGCTCATCGACTCGTTTGAAGGCCCGATGCCGCAGACCCGCTTCGTGCTCCAGCACGCGCTGGCGCTCGGCCTGCCGGTCATCATCGTCATCAACAAGATGGACCGCCCGGACGCGCGCTGCGAGGAGGTCTACAACGAGGCCTTCGACCTGATGATCGACCTCGGCGCGGACGAAAGCCAGCTCGATACCCCGGTCGTCTACGCCAGCGCCCGCGCCGGCACCGCGACGCTCGACCCGAACGTGCCGAGCGAAGACCTGCGCCCGCTGTTTGAAACCATCCTCAAGTACATCCCCGCGCCGAAGGGCGACCCGGACGCGCCGGTGCAGATGCTCATCTCCACCATCGACTACAACGAGTTCGTCGGCCGTATCGGCATCGGCCGCATCTCCCGCGGCACGCTCAAACTCAACAGCATGGCGACCCGCTGCAACAACCTCAACCCCGATCTCCACGAGAACTTCCGCCTGAGCAGCCTGTTCGCGTTCGAGGGGCTCAAGCGCGTGCCGGTGGAAAGCGCCAGCATGGGCGAGATCGTCGCCATCACGGGCATTGAGGACATCATGATCGGCGACACCATCTGCGCGCCGGATACCGTCGAGCCGCTGCCCTTCGTCAAGATCACCGAGCCGACCGTCGCCATGACCTTCTCCGTCAACGACAGCCCGTTCGCCGGCCGCGAGGGCACCTACGTCACCTCCCGCCACCTGCGCGCCCGCCTGATGCGTGAGCTGCAGACCGACGTTTCCCTCCGCGTGGAGGAGACCGACTCCGCCGATTCCTTCCGCGTCAGCGGCCGCGGCGAGCTGCACCTCTCCGTGCTCATCGAGAATATGCGCCGTCAGGGCTACGAGTTCCAGGTTTCCAAGCCGGAGGTGCTCTTCCACTATGACGAGAACGGCAACAAGCTCGAGCCGATGGAGCGGATGGTCGCCGACGTGCCCAGCGAGTACGCGGGCGCCGTCATCGAGAAGATCGGCCGCCGCCGCGGCGTGATGGATAACATGTCCGGCACCGACCGCGTGCGCCTCGAGTTCACCGTGCCGAGCCGCGGCCTGTTCGGCTACCGCAGCGAGTTTATGACCGATACCCGCGGCGAGGGCGTGATGAGCGCCGTGTTTGACCACTACGAGCCGTACAAGGGCGATATTCCGCACCGCAGCGTCGGCGCGCTGGTTTCCACCGAGACGGGCGAAGCGGTCATGTACGGCCTGTTCTACGCGCAGGATCGCGGCACGCTGTTCTGCGGCCCGAACACCGCCGTCTACACCGGCATGATCGTCGGCCAGAACGCGCGTCAGGGCGATATCGACGTCAACGTCTGCCGCCAGAAGCACCTGACTTCCATCCGCAACGCCGCCGGCGCGGAGACCGCCATGAAGCTGACCTCCATGCGCACGCTGACGCTCGAGGAATGCCTGGAGTTCATCGACGACGACGAGCTGCTGGAGATCACCCCGAAGAGCCTGCGCATGCGCAAGCGTGTGCTGGAAACCGAGCTGCGCAAGAAGCTCGCCGCCAAGAAGCGCGCGGAAGCGAACAGCTAAGATATTTCATTCATCCGACCGGGATTTCCCCCGGCCGGATTTTTTTGCATCCAGATTGCCATTTTTCTGTCAGACCCAAAATACGAACAGCTTATGTCGCATGAACAACTTTGCCTTTTGCTCAATGCGCCATAAGCTGTTTTTTTGTTTTTGGAGATTTTTTCCAATCTTCGTTTTGTCTAATTTCAGTCGTTATTCTTCATTTTGTCTGAGACTGCCAAACTTCTTTTTCCCCCATTTACAACAGCCGCTCTTTTGTGCTATCATCTCTGCCGACAGAAGGAAAGCGCCGCAAAGCAGGCGTGAGCCGCTTCTGTTGATATACGTTTCTGTTCCTGTTTAGACAGAAAAAGGAGGTCTTTCTCAATGCTGAATTGTAATGTTGCCTTTGCGAACTGCGCAGACCGTATCGGCGAGGCGCGCACCGTTTCCGTGCGCGAGCTGGCGGACATGGTGGGCTTCATCTTCGGTATGGCCGTCTCCGTCGCCCTTGCGACGGGCGTTGCTCAGGTGATTGCGCTGCTGTAAGCGGCCTGATTCCGCGCCGCTTTCCGCGCATTGAAAGCAAGCTATCTAAAGGGGCTGTCAAACTAACAAAACCGGTATTTCAAGAGAAACTAGGAATTTTTGCCCGAAGGTTTCCAAAGGGCGATCGGAAAGCCCTTTGGTGGGGCGATGGGGCAAAGCCCCATATTCTGAAAATGCTTAGTTTTCTGATTCTTGAAATATCTGGATTGAGCTTGACAGCCCCTTCATTTTTACGAAAAATCGCCCGCTTTTATGCGTCTGCGTTCTTGATGTAGGTCGAATCCGACAGCACGACGATCTTCCGCGCCGTCAGCTCCTGCCGAATCAGCAGCATGAACCGATAATAGACGTCCCAATATGCCTCCGTCGGCGCATAGACGCGCGCGACGTATTCGATGCCGCCCGCCTGATAGGCGCTGATGCCCACAAACGGCGGCTTGATCGCCTCGCGCCCCTCCTCCGCGCGCTTGCAGGCCGCCGCCAGCGCGTCAAGCACCGCGTCCGTGTCGATTTCAGAACCGATGCAGAGCTTCACATCCACGCGGCGGTAATCCTTGGCCGTGTAATTGATGATGCGCTCGGTCGAAATCTCCTTGTTCGGGATCATCACGGCCTTGTTGTCCGCCGTGACCAGATGGGTGTACATCAGCCCGATGCGCTCCACCGTGCCCTCCGCGTTCTGCGTGCTGATGAAATTGCCCGCCACAAACGGCTTGGCGATCAAAATGACCATGCCGCTGACCACGTTCGCCAGCACATCCTGCACAGAGAGCGAAACAGCCAGCGCAAACAGGCTTAGCAGCGCAACCAGGCTCGTGATCGGCACGTTCAGTTGACCGGCGACCATCGTGGCGAGCACAATCACCATCACAATCCGCGCCGCCGCCGTCAGAAAGCCGAGCATCGCCTTATCCAGCGGCAGCTTCGCCACCAGCCGGTTGAGCGCCTGCATGACGATCTTGATGACGACCGCGCCGATGATGCAGATCAGCCCCGCGCCAATCCATTTTTCCATCGACGCATTGTGCAGCGCGCCGACAACCGCCGTCATCTGTTCGGGGGTAAACGCATCCTCCGTATTCATGCCTCCGCCCTTCCGAGCACCGCGCCCTCGCACGCGCCCAGCGCGAGGGTCACGTAGCCGCCCTGCACGTTATGCGTTTTGCCGGTCATCAGGTCGCGGACGGCCTTGCAGCCCGCCAGCGCCTCCGGCAGGCGAATCATCCGGCGAATCGCCCGTTCGGACGTGTTGAGCGCGCACAGCACCGTCTCCCGCTCGGTCTGGCGCAGATAGGCATACAGGCCGTCCTCGCCGACCTCCCACGTTCTGAGCGTGCCCTCGCGCAGTACCTCGCTTTCGCCGCGCATGTGCGTCAGCCGCTTGTAATAGGCCAGCATCGCGTTGCCGTCCACCTTGTCCCACGTCATGCTCCGCCGACAGTCCGGGTCGGGGCCGCCGCGCATGGCCAGCTCGTCGCCGTAATAGATCACCGGCACGCCGGGATGCGTCATCTGGAAAAACACCGCCGCGCGCATGGCCTTCACGCGCCCGCCGCAGCGGGTCAGCATGCGCGCCGTGTCGTGGCTGGAAAGGAAATTCCACATGGAATTCTGCACTTCCTGCGGATAGAGCATCATGGCGCGGTTCACGCCCGCGTCAAACTCCGCCAGCGACCAGCGGCGCTCGGCAAAGAATTTCCAAATCGCCTCGGAGAGAACGTAGTGCATCGTGCCGTCGAACATGTCGCCCACGGTGCACCACTCGCGCGAATCGTGCCAGCACTCGGCGATCATAATCGCGTCCGGCTTCGTTTGCAGCACGGCGCGGCGGAACTGCCGCCAGAAATCGGGATAGACCTCCGGCGATACGTCCAGCCGCCAGCCGTCCACGTGCGCCTCGCGCAGCCAATAGCGCCCCACGTCGAGGAAATACGCCGCGCAGGCCTCGTTCTGCATGTTCAGCTTGGGCATGTACGCCCATTTTTCGCCGAAGGTCATGTAGCCGCAGGGGTATTGCGCCCCGAAGAAGAACCAGTCGTAATATTCGGACGCCTTGCCCTTCTCCATCGCGTCCCTGAACGGCGCGAAGCCCAAGCCGCAGTGGTTGAACACGCCGTCCAGCACGATGCGGATGTTCCGCGCGTGCAGCGCGTCGGCCAGATTGCGCAGATCCTCCAGCGAGCCGAGCAGCGGGTCAATTTGGTAATAGTCGAACGTGTTGTAGCGGTGGGAGGTATCCGAAAGGAAGATCGGCGTCATATAGACCACGCCCACGCCCAGCTCGGCCAGATACGGCACGGCCTCCAAAATGCCCTTGAGGTTGCCGCCGAAGCGATATTCGTTCGCCACGCGCTTGCTGCCCCACGGCTCGACGGCCTCCTCCCCCGGCACATCCACGCGGCGGAAGCGATCCGGAAAGATCTGGTAGCCGACGCAGCCGCGCGCCCACTGCGGCTTCTCCTTCGCCGGATAGGCGTGGGCATAGTGGAAGCCGCTCACCCACGCGGGATTCTCCGGCACGGCGCGCGTGCCGTCCGCATCGTGCAGCAGCGTCACGTCCCCCGCGCGCAGAATAAACGCATAGACGATGCGCGGGTCGCGCGGCGCAAACACCACCTGCCAGACCTCGCGGTTTTCATCCCGCCACATGCGCTCCATCGGGATATCGGCCGCGTGGGCAAACGGTTCGCCCTCGGCATAGTGGAAGGCATGGCGCAGCGTCACCGCGTCAAACTCATTCGCGGCGGTCGTCAGCCGGATGCAGACGCGCCCGTCGCTGAGCGTGTGGCGATCCTCCAGCCACGGGATATGGTGAATGGCGGCGATTTGAAGGCTCTTCATGGCGTTCTCCTTTCACGCTTTTTGGCTTCCATCACGGATTCCATGTAGAATCCAATACTAGATTGTGCCGTACAGTGGTTGACATACTTCTAAAATAATCTTATAATAATAGGGAAACCAGATTTTGACTGATCGAATCATTGGGAGGCTCTTGTATGACCATTCTTGCAGATAGCTGTTGTGATCTCTCCCCCGAGCTGCTCAAAAAAACGCAGGCGAAGATCGCGCCGCTGACCATTACCATAGACGATACGCATTACGTGGACGACGGCACGGTCGATATTCCGCCGTATCTGGCCGCCATGAAGGCGAGCAAAAACCCCGTCCGCTCCGCCTGCCCGTCCCCCGACCTGTACGCCGAGGACATCCGCGCCACGGAGGGCGACTGCTTCATCGTCACGCTGTCCGCCAAGCTCTCCGGCTCGCACAACGCGGCCTCGCTGGGCGTTCAGCTCGCGCAGGAGGATATGCCGGAAAAGAAGGTGCACGTCTTTGACAGTGAGAGCGCCAGCGCCGGCGAAACCTATATCGCGCTGATGATCCACGATCTCATCGCCGCGGGCAAGAGCTTTGAGCAGATCGTCGAGCTCGTCGAAGAAAAGATCCGCTCCATGCACACGCTCTTCGTGCTTGATTCGCTGGATAACCTCGTCAAGAACGGGCGCATCAGCAGGACCGTCGCCCTGCTGGCCAACGTGCTCTCCATCCGCCTGCTGATGAGCGACGACGGCCACGGCGCCATCAAGAACATCAGCAAGGCGCGCGGCATCAAGGGCGCGCTGGGGCAGATGGTGGAAACCTGCCGCAAGCACACCGAAGGGCTGGCGGCCGCCTCTCAGCGGCTCGTGATCTCCTATTGCAACTGCCCGGAGCGCGCGCGTCAGGTGCGCGACATGATCCGCGAAAAGTGCCCGGCCATCGGCGAAATCATCCTGACCCCGACCTCTGCGCTTTCCTCGATGTACGCCAACGACGGCGGCATCGTCATCGCGTATTGAGCGAATCCCCCTTCGCTTTAGAGAGACTCTTTTTCGAGTATTCGGAAAAGGGTCTTTTTTTGGCGAAAGAGGGATGTGTTTTCGGGCAGCTTCATACTCCTTCAGTCAGCTTCGCTGACAGCTCCCTCAAGGAGGGAGCTTTTTAGGAGATATTACGATGCTTTTTCTCCAAAACGTGCTTTCATTTGTGATAATATACCTTTCTCTTCGAGAAAGCGAAAGCTCTTTGGGGAAAGTATTCACGTTTGAAAAAGTGCAACCCGACCTCCCTCCTCGAGGGAGGGGGACCGCCCGCAGGCGGTGGAAGGAGTTCCCGCAGGCGGTGGAAGGAGTTTCCCACCAAAGTCGTGACGGAAGGAGTTCCCGCATGCGGTGGAAGGCGTTACCCGCAAATCCCCTTCAAATCCCCGAACGTCTTCATGGCATACGTCGCCATGCCGCAGGCCGCCGCTTCGCCGAGACCGGCGCTGTCAAAGCCGCCCGCGACAGCCGCCTGAATCCCGGCCTTCGCATCCTCGACAACGAGGCATTTTTCCGGCTTCATGCCGATGAAATCCGCCGCCATCAGGAAAACCTGCGGGTCGGGCTTGCTCCTGGTGATGTTCGTTCCGTCGGAAATCGCGTCGAAATAGTCGCCCAGCCCCAGCCGCGACAGGATGAATTTCGTGTTCTTGCTGGAAGAGCCGATCGCCAGCTTCAGCCCCATGCCGCGCAGGGCGTCGAGCGTCTCCTTCACCTCGGCGGAGAGATCCGCCGGGGACATGTTCGCCAGCAGGCGGCGATACAGCGCGTTCTTCTCCTCCGCCAGCGCTTCCTTCTCCTGCGCGGTCAGCTTCCCGTCGTAGCGCTCCAGAATGATTTCAAGGCTGTCCATCCGGGATACGCCGCGCAGGCGGTTATTGATCGTCTCGTCGAAATAGATGCCGAGCTTGTCCGCAACGGCTTTCCACGCCTGATAGTGATATTTGTCCGTAAAGCAGATCACGCCGTCGAGGTCAAAAATCACGCCCGTATATTTGCCCATATTGTTTCTCTCCTCGTTTTGTTTTGCCTTCATTATACCCGTTTTGGCGGTCAATGTCCACAGCATCCTGACGCGCCTTTTCAGCAAAAAAAGAAGCTGTCAAGCTAACAAAACCGGTATTCCAAGAGAAACCAAGAATTTTTGCCCGAAGGTTTCCAAAGAGATTTTCGGTTGTTGCTGCCGGTGGCAGAAACAAACAATCGAAAACGGAAAGCCCTTTGGTGGGGCGATGGGGCAAAGCCCCATATTCTGAAAATGCTTAGTTTTTTTGATTCTTGAAATATCTGGCTTGAGCTTGACAACCCCTTTTCCGTCCATCGTTTTTGGAACAGACGCTTTTTTTCGTCTTTTCCAGCCGTTAAGGCCGCGTTAAGTTTTTATTCCCCATGCCCCGCCGTGAAGTGGCCGAGCGCATAGATCACGCCGATGATAATCAGCATCACCGCGAAAATGCCCAGCATGCCCTCGCCCATGAACACCAGCGAGTTCAGAAAAGCCTGTATATCGAGCTTCATAATCCGCGCCTCCTTTTACACCAGCGGCCCGACCAGCGCCAGAATGATGCCGCCCGCAATGACGGAGGCCACCTGACCGGCCACGTTCGCGCCCGCCGCCTGCATGAGAATGAAGTTGTACGGGTCTTCCTCCTTCGCCATCTTCGCGATCACGCGGGAGGACATCGGGAACGCGGAAATGCCCGCCGCGCCGATCATCGGGTTGATCTTCTTCTTGGCGAACAGGTTAATCAGCTTGCCGAAGAGTACGCCGCCGAACGTGTCAAACATAAACGCGATCAGGCCAAGCCCCAGGATCATCAGCGTTTCCGGCACGAGGAAGCTCGCCGCCTGCATCCGCACCGCCACCGTCAAGCCCAGCATCAGGCTGATCAGATTGGCCAGCACGTTCTGCGCCGTTTCCGAGAGGCTGCGCAGCACGCCGCACTCGCGCAGCAGGTTGCCGAACATCAGGAAGCCAACCAGCGCCACGCTCTGCGGCGAAACAATGCCCGCGATCACCGTCACCACAATCGGGAACAGGATGCGCGTCGTCTTCGTGATCTTGCCCGGCGTGTATTCCATGCGGATCATGCGTTCCTTCTTCGTGGTAATCAGGCGGATGCAGAAGGGCTGCACGATCGGCACCAGCGCCATGTAGGAATACGCCGCGACGATAATCGCCGCCGTGTAGTTGCTTTTCAGCACGTTCGCAACGAAAATCGAGGTCGGGCCGTCCGCCGCGCCGATGATGGCGATGGAGGCCGCGTCCCGCAGCTCAAAGCCGAACAGGCTCGCCATCGACAGCGTAAAGAAGATGCCGAACTGCGCCGCCGCGCCGAAGAGCAGCAGCTTCGGGTCGGCCAGAAGCGGGCCAAAGTCGATCATCGCGCCGATGCCGATGAAGAGCAGCAGCGGGAAAAGCTCGTTCGCCACGCCCGCCTGAAACAGGGTTTCCAGCACCTCCACCGCGCCGGAGTTCGGCAGGTTGCACAGGATGCAGCCAAAGCCCATCGGCAGCAGCAGCGTGGGCTCCATCTCCTTGCAAATCGCCAGATAGATCATCACGCCGCCAATCGCCCACATGGCCGCCATCTGCCATGTCAGCGCGCTCAGGTTGCCCAGAATTTGCGACATCGTTTTTTCCTCCGTTTCCTCACAGGGTTGATTCCCCTCTATGATAAAACGGATTTCGCTTTCATGCAAGTTCTTTCGATTATTCTAATTATACCGTCTTTATGAACTGTTTTTGACCTTTGAAATCATTCGTCGCGGGGTATAACAATCCCGACCGCGTTTCGCCGCGGTCGGGATCGTTTATTTCTTTTTCCGCCGTTTACATTTTAATCAGTTCGTATTCCCGCGTGCCCAGCCCGATCTTCTCGGCGTGCTCAAGGCAGCTGCGCCATTCGGATTCCGGCCTGGAGTTGCGGAACGGGTCGCCCCAGTCGGCGAAGCCCGGCTTCTTCATGTTGTCGGAAAGCTGGCTGTTCGGCATCGGGTTTGCCGCCATGCAGGCGTCCACACACGCCTGATCCAGCGCCAGCGGATCGAAGGACGCGAACATGCCGATATTCGGCAGAATCGGCGCGTCGTTCTCGCAGTGGCAATCGCAGTTCGGGGATACGTCCACAATCAGCGAGATGTGGAAGTTCGGGCGGCCGTCGATGACGGCCTTCGTGTATTCGGCCATGCGCGCGTTGAGCCGCTCGTTCGCGTCGCATTCGTCAAAGCTGATCGCGTCGAAGTTGCACGCGCCAAGGCAGCGGCCGCAGCCCACGCAATGCGCGTGATCGACGCGCATCTTGCGCTTCTCCTCGTCAAACACCAGCCCGCCGTTGGCGCACTCGCGCTGGCAGCGTCGGCAGCCGCGGCACACGTCCTCGTCGATGCTCGGCTTGCCGTTGGAGTGCTGCTCGGTCTTGCCCGCGCGGGAACCACAGCCCATGCCGATGTTCTTGATCGTGCCGCCAAAGCCGGTCGTCTCGTGCCCCTTGAAGTGGGTCAGGCTGATGAACACGTCCGCATCCATGATGGCGCGGCCGATGCGCGCCTCCTTCACGTATTCGCCGCCCGCAACCGGCACGCCGATATCGTCCGTGCCCTTGAGCCCGTCGCCGATGATAACCGGACAGCCGACCGTCAGCGGGGTGAAGCCGTTCTCCCACGCACAGTAGAGGTGTTCGAGGGCGTTTTTGCGGCTGCCGGGGTACATCGTGTTGCAGTCCGTCAGGAACGGCTTGCCGCCCAGCTCCTTCACCACGTCCACGACCGCGCGGGCGTAATTCGGGCGCAGGAAGCTGATGTTGCCCAGCTCGCCGAAGTGCATTTTGATGGCGACAAACTTGCCGTCCATATCCATCTGGCCGATGCCCGCCTTTTTAATCAGCTTCTTGAGCTTGGTGGGCAGACCGTCGCCGAACGCGACCGTTCGAAAATCGGTGTAATAGACCTTCGCTTTTTCCATGGTAATCACTCCCTGAATCCAAATGTTTGACGCTGCGCTTTGTATTATACCGCCTAAACCGTGGTCGAGGTCAAGGGGTTTTGAATTCCTTCGGTCAGCTTCGTACTCCTTCAGTCAGCTTCGCTGACAGACCTTCGGCGTTCCGCTTGCCTGCAATCCCGCACAGCGGGCGGCAAGCTCCACGCCCTCAAAGAGGGAGCTCCTTTGGGCGCTTATTCCCCCTGACCTCCCTCATCGAGGGAGGGGGACCGCCCGCAGGCGGTGGAAGGAGTTACACGACGAAGTCGTGACGGAAGGAGTTGCCCGCAGGCGGTGGAAGGAGTTACACGACGAAGTCGTGACGGAAGGAGTTCTCGCCCGCAGGCGGTGGAAAGAGTTATGCATCTCCCTCACAGCACAAACCCCAGCCCCAGCGCCAGCATGATGACCAGACTCACCGCGATGGAGACCGAATTGGTGAAGCTGGCCAGCGCCGTATCGCCGTGGCAGCGGTCGGTATAAATCGGCGCGAGGGACGAAAGCGGCGCGAAGCAGACGATGCAGAGCGTCTGCCGCACGACCAGCTCAAACGGCGTGCAGAAGAACACCAGCGCCGCGCTGACCGCTGCGAACAGATAGCGCCCGAGCAGTTCCCGCGCCGTCTCGCGCAGCAGCGTCTTGTCGCCCGCCGGTTCAAACATCATGCCAATCATCATCATCGCGATAAAAGCGTTGGCCTGTCCGGCCGGGCGCGTCAGCGTAAAGACCGCGGAAGGGAGCTTCACATCCAACGCGGCGAGGAGAATCATCAGCATATAGGCGTCGAACGGCAGCGACTTGACGAATTTCATCAGGATGTCGCCGACGCTCTCCCGCTGCTCGCCGCCGGTTTTGAGCAGCGTGGAGGTCATCGCATACGCGCCGCCGGTCATCATAATCGCGTTGCCCGTGTCGAACATGCAGGCGGCCACAACGCCCGTGTTGCCAAAAAACGCTTGCACCAGCGGCAGCGAGAAACAGCCGATGTTGTAGCCGCCGATGTTGAGCATGCGATACGCGCGCAGGCGCTTTTCAACGCCGCCCGTCGTCAGATACATCAGCAGAATCGGCACGAACGCGCAGAGCAGGCCGATGCCGACGATGACGAACATTCCGGCGTCGCGCTCAAAGCCGTCGAACGCCTGAACGATTGTGCACGGCAGGGTGATGTTGACCATGATTCTGCTCATCATTCGATGGTCGTTCTGCCCAAAGAAGCCCGCGCGCTTGAGCAGATAGCCCAAGAGAATCACGAGCACATAGGACATGGGTTTGAAGATATAATCCATGGGAGATGACCTCCTTTTTTCTTTTTGTAACGGCTGACTTCTTCTGTGTTCCTTCCACCGCCTGCGGAGAACTCCTTCCGTCACGACTTCGTCGTGTAACTCCTTCCACCGCCTGCGGGCGGGAACTCCTTCCGTCACGACTTCGTCGTGCCACTCCTTCCACCGCCTGCGGAGAACTCCTTCCGTCACAACTTCGTCGTGTAACTCCTTCCACCGCCTGCGGGCAACTCCCTTTGTCACGACTTCGTCGTGTAACTCCTTCCACCGCCTGCGGGCGGTCCCCCTCCCTCGATGAGGGAGGTCAGGGGGAATAAGCGCCCAAAGGAGCTCCCTCTTTGAGGGCGTGGAGCTTGCCGCCCGCTGTGCGGGATTGCAGGCAAGCGGAACGCCGAAGGTCTGTCAGCGAAGCTGACTGAAGGAGTCGTCCCCAGCGAAGCTGACTGAAGGAGTCGTCGCCCAGTGAAGCCGACCGAGGGCGTTCAGAAAAAAGAAACCCGGAAGCAACCTTCCGGGAATTTCTGTTTAGCCTTCGACGGCTTCCTTGAGCGCCTTACCCGGCTTGAACATCGGGGAACGGCGGGCGCCGATCTGGATTTCTTCGCCAGTCTTGGGATTGCGGGCCTTGCGAGCCGGGCGCTCCTTGACTTCGAAAGCACCAAAGCCAACGATCTGCACCTTCTCGCCGTTCTTGAGGCTTTCGGCAATGATGTCGCTCATCGCGCACAGGGCAGCCTCGGCATCCTTGCGGGTCAGGCCCGCCTTCGCGGCGATCGCCGCGCTCAGTTCGTTCTTATTCATGGTGTAAAAAATCCTCCTTGAAACAACGTCACCGTTTCCTTGACGTGTTTGTTTAACATCAATCGCACATATCGGCGACTATGACATATTCTACATGGTTTCCCTCTTTCCTGCAAGAGGAAACGCAATTTTTATAAAAATTTTATCGGTTTCACAAGGTTTTTTCGTCCTCGGCGCGCAGTCGCTCCACGCGCTTTTTCGTCTGCCCGCGCAAGGCGGTTTCCGCGTCCAGCCCATACGCCTCGGCCGCCGCGCAGAGACATTCCAGCATCTCGCCCAGCCGCGCCTCCTGCGCCGCCCGATCGCCGCCCGTTTGTCCGGCCAGCTCGGCCACGCGCGCCAGCATGGCCGCGCCGTCGAGCGTCTGCCCCTTCGCGCCCGCCTCGCGTCGGACGATCTTCTGCCCGCGCATCAGCGCCGGGAGGGAGAGCGGCACGTCGAGCACGCGCTCCAGCACCGTCTGCTCGCCGCGCTCCTTCTTCTTCGCGTTTTCCCAAACGGAGACGACCGCCTGCGCGTTCTCCGCCTTGGCCTTGCCGAAAACGTGCTCGTGGCGCGTAATCATCTTGTGCGCGGCCATGCTGGTCACGTCGCGGTCGGTAAACGCGCGGTGCTCCGCGCCGATACAGCTGTTGAGCACGACCTGCAGCAGCACGTCGCCCAGCTCGTCGGCCATCTTCATCTCGTCGTCGCCGTCCATCGCGTCCGCCGCCTCGCAGGCTTCCTCGATCATATACTGGCGCAGCGTGTGGTGGGTCTGCGCCCTGTCCCACGGGCAACCGCCGGGCGCGCGCAGCCGCGCGATCACCTGCACAAAATCCTCGTAGGATGCGCGCTGCCGCTCGAACACGCCGACCTTCGGCACGAGCACCGCCGTCCTGTGGTCATAGTGCGCCTGCCTGTCCAGCTCGCACAGCGCAATCGGCTGCGCGGCCGCCCCCGGCTCAGCGGCGTTTTGCAGGAAATAAACCGTCGTCTCGTCGTCAAACAAATCGCTCAGCCAGAGCTTCACATCCGAGGCGAGATAGCGGTTGTCGATCTCGGTGATGACCTGCGGGCAATCTGCCTGCACGCGCATCTCCGCCGTGGAAAGCGCCGTCACCGTGCGCAGGTTCTCCGTGTTCACGCCGAAGGGAATCACCGCGCAGGCCGCCGCGTCCGACAGCGTGACGCCGCCCAGCGCCCGCAGCGCAAACCCCTCCGGCAGCGCGTCGGCCAGCGCGCGAACGGTCGCGTCGCTCTGCGGCTCGCTGACGGCGTAGACAAGCGCCTCCGCCTGCCGCGCCCTGTCGATGACCGCGCGGGCAGCCAGCTCGCAGAGCTCGTCGAAATCCTCCGTCCGCTCGTACAGCGCATCCAGCGTTTCAAACGCCACGCCCTCGCGCGTCAGCCTTTCGGCCACGCCGTGCCTGCCCGTGCGCAGCAGCAGCCTGTCCGCGCTTTTCAGCGCGTCGTACACGCCCAGGGTGAGCATCTCGCCGCTGTCCGGCCCGAGCGCCGCTATGGTTATGATATGCTTTTCGCCGTTCATTATTCGTTATCCGCCTTGTTCAGCACGCTTTCGATGATGAAGCGCGGGCGGCGCTTGGTCTCGTTGTAGATCTTGCCGATGTATTCGCCGACCACGCCGAGGCCGAGAAGCTGAATACCGCCGATGAGCCAGATCGAACCCATCAGGGAGGTCCAGCCGACGGAGGTATGACCCGCCAGCTTGGCGACCAGCGCGTAGATCAGCATAATCAGGCTGACGATGAACACCACCACGCCGGTGGAGAACACGAGGCGGATCGGCTTGACCGAAAAGCTGGTGATGCCGTCGGCGGCAAAGGCGATCATCTTCTTGAGCGGGTATTTGCTCTCGCCCGCGAAGCGCTCGGCGCGCTCGTAGGTCACGGTCGTCCACTTGTAACCGATCTGCGGCACAATGCCGCGCAGGAACAGGTTGACCTCCGTGAACTGCGCCAGCCCCTCGACCGCGCGTTTGCTCATCAGGCGGTAATCCGCGTGGTTGAAGACGATATCCACGCCCAGCGCCTTCATCACCTTGTAAAAGCCCTCCGCCGTGAAGCGCTTGAAGAAGGTATCGGTTTCGCGCTTGCTGCGCACGCCGTAAACCACGTCGTAGCCCTTGTGGTAATCATCCACCATCTCGTCCACGGCGTTGATGTCGTCCTGCAGATCCGCGTCCATCGAAACGATCATGTCCGCGTCGTTCACGGCGGTCAGCAGACCGGCCAGCAGCGCGTTCTGGTGGCCGCGGTTGCGGGAGAGGTTCACGCCGGAGAACATCTCCGGTTCCTTCTCGTGCAGCTCGCTGATGATTGCCCACGTGTTGTCGCTGGAACCGTCGTTGACAAACATCACGCGGCTGCGGCGGCTGATCTTGCCCTCGTCCATCAACCGGCGCATCTTTTCGCGCAGGCGTCTGCTCGTCTCCGGCAGCACCTCCTGCTCCTTGTAGCACGGCACGACGATATAAAGCGTGTTTTTCTCGTTCATCGGTATTGCCTCCAACCTTTATCTGTCCTGCTGCCGGGCGCTGCCCTGCGTCAGCAGACTGTCTCTGAGCGCCGCCAGCTCGCTGGCGCTTCGGGAAAGCGCGGCCGCCGCGCCGGAGAGCATCTTGTCCACCTGCGCGCAGGCCTGGTTGTAGATGCTGTCCGCGTCCTTTTCGGCGCGCTCGCGCGTCTCCACGGCGTAAGCCTGCGCGCGGCGGGTGATTTCGTTGTCATCCACCAGCTTTTGGGATTGCTGCTGGGCGCTGAAGATGATCTGGTTGGCGCGGGTGTTCGCGTCCTCAATGATCGCGTTGGAATCCTCCTGCGCCTTCTGGCGGATCTGCTTGTCGTAAGCATCCGCGTCGGCCTTGACCTCCTGCTCGAACTGCTTGGCCTTCTCCACCGTCGTGGTGTAGATTTCGTCGGCCTTGTCGGCGGTTCTGTCCGCCTCGGCTTTCGCTTCGCCGAGGATCCGCTTCTGCTGCTCCAAAATCGCCTGCGCCTGCACCACGGTGTGCGGCAGCACGATGCGGAGCTGGCCGATCAGGTCGATCAATTCCCCCGCGTCCACGATGCTCAGGGTTTTGGACATCGGCACCCGGCGCGCGTCGTTGATGCGCGCCTCCAGCTGATCGATCACCCGGCGCGCCTGTCCGATGCTGTCCGCCGCGGTCGAGCTTCCGTATTCGCGGCGCACGGGGCGCTGCTCCTGCTCCCTCTGATCCATCTTATCCTCCTTCACATCCGAATTGGGTCTGCGATATCTGCGTTGATTGTCCATATTCAATCCCTTGTATATATGCTTAAAGTAGGGTGTTCTTATGCCTGACGGCCGGAGAGCGCGCTCAGAATTTTTCCGGCCGTCCCCTCCGGCACAAGGGGCGAAATATCCCCGCCGAAGGCCGCCACCTGACGCACGATGCTCGAGGAGATGCTCGCGCAGTCGTCGCTGGTGGTGATGAGCAGCGTTTCCACGCCGCCGAGCTTCCGGTTCACCTGCGCCATCTGGTATTCGCTTTCAAAATCGCCCAGCGGCCGCAGCCCGCGAATGACCGCCTGCGCCCCGACCTCGTGCGCGCAATCGACCAGCAGCCCGCCGTGCGCGATGACCCGCACGTTGGGCAGCTCGCGGCATGCCGTCTCCAGCAGCTCCACCCGCATCGGCACGGAAAGAAAGCCGTGCTTCTCCGGGTTGTGCATCACCGCGACGACCAGCTGCGAGCAGAGCGCCGCCGTGCGGCGGATCACATCCATGTGGCCGCGCGTCACCGGGTCAAAGCTGCCCGCGTAAAGCAGGGTATCCATTCACGCGCCTCCTTCTTCCGCCCGCTGCGCGCTGCGAACGAAGGTGATCTCCGTATCGCCATAGTGGCGCAGATCAAAAGCCTCAAAGCGCGCATCCAGCATCGGCGCGCGCCCCTTTCTGTGCTCCACCACGAGCAGAAACGCGCCGCTCAGCAATCCCTTGTCATAGAGTGCCGCGCACATTTCGCCCGTATTCTCCATTTTATAAGGCGGGTCCATAAAAACCAGATCAAACTGCGCGCCCTCCGCGGCGAGCACGTCCATCGCCGCGCGGTAATCCCGCGCGATCAGGCGGCATTTTTCGCCCAGCCGCGAGGTCTCCATGTTTTTCCTAATGGCCGCGCAGGCCGCCCTGTCCGTATCCACCAGCACCGCGCTGCGCGCGCCCCGGCTGACCGCCTCCAGCGACAGCGCGCCCGTGCCCGCGAACAGGTCGAGCACCCGCGCGTCTTCCACATCCCAGCGGATGATGTTGAACAGCGATTCGCGCACATAATCCTGCGTCGGGCGCGTCTTTTCCCCGGCCGGCGCGACCAGCGTGCGCCCGCGCGCATCCCCGCCGATGATCCTCATCGCTTCATACTCCTTACAGCAGGCTCCCCAAAAAGCCTTTATGCTCCGTTTATTATATCAGATGCAACCGTCAAATTCAACCCGGCGCAGTCAGATGAGTTCCTTCTTCTTGTGCTCCTCCTGCTGCGGGCGCTGGCCGTAGTGCACGTCGCCGCCGCTGCCCAGCAGCTCGGAAACCATGCTCTTCTTCTGCGCCTTGCGCACGGCGGCCTTTTTGGCGCGGCGCTGCATGCTCTGCCGCTTGGCGTACACGGCGGGCGCGCGCAGGTAGCCGATCATGCAGGCGACGGGATAGCTCAGCACCATCAGCGGCGTCAGTTGATCCACCAGCTGCGCCATCGTCTGCGGGTCGGGGAACAGGTTGATGTAAATCAGCACCGTCAGCCGCACGATCAGCCGGATGATGTCCCGCGCGGAGACGGAGGCGGTCTGCGCATATGCCGCCAGCGGCGCCATCACGTCCTCGCGCGCGCCGTATGTGCCCGTCAGCCACGACGGCAGATCCTGCAGGGCGTATGTATACGGCTCGGCCGTCGCCGCCAGATACGCGCCCAAAACAAGCGGAACGCCGAACACGATCAGGCAGGCGCACAGCGCCTTCATCGGCTGATAGCAGGCGGCCTCCTCCCGGCGCGAGAGCGGCCTGCCCAGCTTTTCGAGCTTATCCGCCGCGTGGCTCGCGTCTGCGTCGGCCACGCCGCGCGTCAGCCCCTCGCTGTAGAGCATCAGCAGCACGCCGGAGAGTATCGCCAGCGAAATCATCGCCCGAAGCACCATCGAGCCGACGGCCTGCAAAGCGCTGAACATCAGCCCCATCACCGTCACCGCGGCGAGAATCGCGGCCAGTCTGCCCGCCATCGGCCAGATGCGCGCGCCCCAGCACTTCGCGCGGCGGAGGGGCTTTTTCGTCTTCTTGCTGTTCATGTCGTTTCCTCCCGTATGATGACGGTGCGGCCGGGCGTCACCACGATATCCATGCGCGCGTCGTGCGCCTCGCTCGGCACGGCGCTCAGCAGCGCAAAATCGTGGCATACGCCGACGCGAACCGCCCGCGTTCTGTTCAGGTATCTGTCGTAATAGCCGCCGCCCTGCCCGATGCGATGGCCGCGGACATCAAACGCCGTTCCCGGCACGAAGATCAGATCGATCTCCTCCGGCTCGACGCGCGGGCAGTCCGCCCCCGGCTCCAAAATGCCGTAAGCGCCCTTTACAAGGCGGTCAGGCGCGTCCACCCGATGGCCGTGCATCACGCCCTCGCCCGCGCATCGGGGCAGAACCAGCGTCTTGCCCGCCGCCAGCGCGTCGGCGAAAACGCGCCCCAGCGGCAGCTCGCCCCGCGCGGCGGCATAGGCCATCACCGTCCGCGCGCGCCGATACGCGCCAAGCGCCGAAACGCGCGCAAAGACGGCTTCCTCGGCCTCGCGCTGGGCGTCTGCGCTCAGTGCCCGCCGCATCCGGCGCATCTGACTGCGCAACTCGTCCTTGTTCATGCGTGGATGTACACGCGCGGAACGCGCTTGCTCGGCGAACAGAGCACCTCGTAGCTGATCGTATCCAGCCACGCGGCCATCTCCTCCGCGTCGATTTGCTCATCCCCCTGACGGCCGAGCAGCACCGCTTCGTCGCCCTCCTGCGCGCCGGGGATATCCGTGACGTCCACCATCATCTGATCCATGCACACGCGCCCCAGAATCGGCGCGCGCCGACCGCGCACGAGCACGCAGCCCTTGCCCGAGATCCCCCGGCGATAGCCGTCCGCATAGCCGACGGGCAGAGTCATCACGACCGTCGGCCGCGTCGCCACGAACGTCCCGCCATAGCTCACGCGGTCGCCCGGCGCAATCGTCTTGACGTATATGCCGCGCGTCACCCAGCGCATGGCGGGCTGCAAGCCCGTCGCCTCCGGCACGGGCGGATAGCCGTAGAGCGCCAGCCCGCCGCGCACCATGTCCGCATGAAGCTGCGGATAGCGGAAGATGCTCGCGGTGTTCGCGCCGTGGCAGATGATTTCGCCGGGGTGCACCGCCTTGACGGCCTTGCGCAGCGCCTCAAACCGCTCGATCTGCCGGAGCGTGCCGGTGGGATCCGGCTCGTCGGCGGTCGCCATGTGCGTAAAGCAGCCGGTCAGCGCCACGCCGGGCAGGCTGTCGATCAGCCGCGTCAGCGCCTGCGCTTCCTCCGCCGTGCGCACGCCGATGCGATTCATGCCCGTATCCAGCTTGAGGTGCACCTTCGCGCATCGGCCGAGCTTCTGCCCCGCCTGCGCCAGCGCGCGGATGCGGCGCTCGTCAAAGACCACCTGCGTCAAATCGTTTTGCACGACGGCCTCCGCCGCGCTCTCCTCGATGCCGCCGAGCACGAGAATCGGCGCGGCAATGCCCGCCTCCCGCAGCTCGATGCCCTCTTCGGGGATGGCGACGGCCAGCATATCCGCCCCCGCCTCCAGTGCCGCCTTCGCGACGGGCGCCGCCCCGTGTCCGTATGCGTCCGCCTTGACGACGGCCAAAAACCGCGCGCCGCCCGCAATGTGGCTTTTCATCACGCCGACATTGTGGCGGATCGCTGCCAGATCAATTTCACAAAAGTGATACCGCTGCATGATTTTTCCAGCTTTCTTTTTTGAAGTCGCGCCGGGAACGCCGCCCCCGAACGCCGATATCGTCCTTTTTGCCCGGTGATTGAATCATTATACCGCTAATCCCCCGAAAAGGAAAGACGTGCCTTCTTTTTTCCCCAGCTTCCTCATACTTATGACCGCGTTCAATCGAAGGGAGGGCTTTTATGGACATCCTCTGCTGCGCGCTGGCGCTGCTGGGCAGCGTCGTCGGCGCGGGCTTTGCCTCCGGCCGGGAAATCGTGCGCTTTTTCGCCGCGCACGGCGCGATGGGCTTCGTCGCGGTCGCCTTTTCTCTGGCGGCGCTCGCCGCGCTGTTCCTCTGTCTGGCCGAGCGCCTGTCCGCCGCCGGGCAGACCGGCCTTCCCGGCCTGTGCGCGTCGC
>ENA-UOOD01001074-UOOD01001074.1-human-gut-metagenome-genome-assembly--contig:-CS67-NODE-1074-length-29355-cov-11.476382_pt1 | contig 29355 bp, 18 predicted proteins | sample MGYA00242464_ERZ724011 | MGnify/ENA metagenome assembly ERZ724011 | reverse complement strand
AGATAGTAATTATCGACAGTCAAATGAATTACCGAGGAAAACTTGACACTTACCATTACCGAAGCGGACCGGAATATGTACAAAGACAAGAAGAATCCAAGAAAATAAAAGAAATCATCAACGCCCCGTCCGGCCCAGTGCCCTGGAGCGCAGCGAGCCGGAAAAGGTCGGCTGCCGCTGGATTTCTTAGTGAACTAGGGAAGCACTGATTAATTCATAGAGTTTGCTTTTATAAGAATTTTCATGCACTGCTTCGTCATGAGGCTCCTTAAATAGCTCGCTATTCGCGTCGCCTCATTCCTTGCATTGCATAAAAATTCAAGAATAAAAGCAAACAACGATTTAATCAGCGCTTCCTTAATGAGCTGGTGGACTAGTGGGCTGGTCGGAGTTAATGTCAGGGTGTACCAAGATTCTTCGCCCGGGGTTAGAATGGTCGGTCGGCCAAATAAAAGGAAGGCCCTTTAATGTGCAGGCTAAGGGAGGGCATTGGCCGACTCGCGCATTCTATGCAGAATGCGCGCAAGTGGGGGCAGGAAGGAAAGTACGTAACGCTGACTTCATACTCATCGCCGCAAAACGGCGATACCTTACCCTGAGCGTCAGCGAACACAACCCTTCTACACAACCCGCCACCGTCAGGCGTGCCCCTTTTTATTTTGCCGCGAAGCGGCCACCACAACCCTCAGCCCGAAGGGCTGTCAAACCTAAGAACCCTCCGGCCATAGGCTGGTCAATCCTAAGAACCTTTTGCGCCCAAAAGGCGCCGAACCCTATGAACCCTCTGAACCTTCAGCGCCAAAAGCGCTGTCCAATGGCCGCCACCACAACCCTCAGCGGCGAAGCCGCTGTCAAACCTAAGAACCCTTGGGCCCGAAGGGCCCATCAATCTTAAGAACCTTTTGCGTCCAAAGGGCGCTGCCGGGAATTTCTATTTCCGTAAAAAATAAATTGACAGATAGGCCGTTGTAATTTATAATTTATAAGTGTGCAATAGCACCCCATCAGTCTTATTGGGAGGGAGGGATATAGATGTCTGAGATCAAAGTTCAAAAGGGCGAATCTCTTGATAGTGCTCTTCGCAGATTTAAACGTTCCTGCCAAAAAGCCGGGGTTCTTTCTGAAGTAAGAAAACGTGAACATTATGAAAAGCCCAGCGTTAGACGTAAACTGAAATCTGAAGCCGCAAGAAAACGCAAGTATAAGTAATAACAGGTTGTAAGGTGATTAGTTTTGTCAATTAAAGAACAGCTTATGGCTGACATGAAGACAGCCATGAAAGCGAGAGAAGAAGGTAAGCTTGCGCTGAACACGATCCGTATGGCCCGTGCTCACATCAGGCAGGCTGAAATCGACGACGGACACGCGGACTTCAATGATGATCAGGTTCTTGCCGTTCTCCGGAAAGAAGTGAAGCAGAGGAAAGAAACCCTTGCTGAAATCGCTGGTTCCGGAAGAGAAGACCTGGTTAAACAGACCAAAGCGGAAATCGAAGTACTGGAAAAGTACCTGCCGGCAGAAATGTCTGCAGAAGAAGTAGAGAAGATTGTGAAAGAAACAATCGACGCCTTGGATCCTGGGCAGAGAAATATGGGTTCTGTGATGAAAGCTGTCATGGCAAAGCTCAAAGGCAAGGCAGACGGCAAACTGATTAACGGGATTGTTCGTAAACTGCTGGCCTGAGCTCAAAAGCTTGACAAAAGTAAGACACGTGGTGTATCCTTATTACATAAGTTCATATGCTGCGTCAAAGATGACTCATTCCTATCGGGATGGGTCATTTTCTTTTGTAACACATAGGACTTTATAAATATAAAAAAGTGGAACAATTTAAGTCTATAGGAGGGCTCAAATGAACAAAGAATTATTGTACTGCATTCCGGCCGGCCAATACGGTAAAGAAGGGGTTCTTTCCCTGCTGGCTCAGCACCCGGAAATCCGGTTCGTGTCTCTCGTAGGCATTGACCTGGCAGGCAATGATACCGATGAAAAGATCCCCATCGAGATTTTCATGAAAGACTACGAAGACTTCTTCGCCGGCAAAGCCGTGCAGACCGATGGCTCTTCCGTAGTATTCATGAATATCGCTACCCTGAACGATGCGCGGGTAGACATGGTGGCCGACAGCACGGTCAACTGGTATGTGGACTATAATGATGATAATGTGATGGAAGAAAATGGACGTCCCGTAGGCACCCTGCGGATTCCCTGCTTCCTTATCCATAATGGGAAATTTATCGATTCCCGCTCCATTCTGAAAAACTCCTGCGAATATGTGGCCAGAGAACTGAAGAAAATGCTCCTGGGCGCCACTGTGAAGGGCATGGAAAACTTCCCCTTCTCTGAAATCCAGGATATCGTATTTACCACGGGCACGGAACTTGAATTCTGGGTGAAAACCCCCAGCGAAAAGGAAACGGTACAGCACCTGTCCATTTCCCAGCGCCTCCAGGAACAGTACTGGCAGCGCATGCGCGGCAATGTCCGTACCGCCATGGAACAGACCATTGAAGAGCTGGATGCCCGGGGTCTTCATGTAGAAATGGGCCACAAAGAAGTAGGCGGCATCAAATCCAAAATTGATGACGACGGCCATATCTTTGATGTATGCGAACAGCTGGAACTGGACTGGCTCTTCTCCACCAATCCCCTGCAGGCAGCAGACAATGAACTGGAAGCCCGCATCGTGGTACGGGAAGTCTTCCGCCGGAACGGGCTGGACGTATCCTTCAAGGCAAAGCCCATTATCGGCGTAGCCGGCAGCGGCGAACATACCCATGTAGGCATTGCAGCCCTCCTGAAAAACGGCAAAACCATCAACCTTTTGGCACCGGAAGACATGTCTTCCGATTTCCTCTCCACCATTGGCTATGGCTTCATCATGGGCATTCTCCACAACTACGAAGCCACCAATCCCTTCGTTTCTTCCACCACCGACGCCTTCAACCGCCTGAAACCGGGCTTTGAAGCACCGGTCTGCATCGTTACCTCCCTGGGCCATACGCCGGAAGTACCGTCCCGCAACCGTTCCATCCTCATGGGACTGATCCGGGATATCGGAAATCCGAAAGCCACCCGCTTCGAACTTCGCGCGCCGAACCCCTTTACCAATACATACCTCTGCGTTTCCTGCCTCTACCTTACCGCCTTAGACGGCATCGAATATGCCTTGAAATCCGGCAAATCGGCAGCAGACCTTCTGGCTGAACTTTCCAAGAAGCCCGGCGAAGACGCAGACTACCTGGAAAAAGACAGAGCCTACCGCTGCGAAGAAAACGTATTCGAAGACTTCACCGACGAAGAAAGAGATGCAGCCTTCGGCAAACCGCCTGCTACGGTTTGGGAAAACGTGAAAATCATGAAAGCCAACCCGGACAAGGTGGCAGTCCTTACCAGAGGCGGCACACTTTCCGAAAAGATTGTAGACTCCTTCCTCGCTTCCATCGTATACCGCTGGAAGAACGAACTCATCGACCGGATTATCCCCGGTGTGGAAGCTGCTGTGAGAGGCTATAAAAAACTGGATAATGATGACAAGATTGATGAAAGACGCTGGAAATCCATCAAGGCCAAACGGGTGGAACTGGCAAAAGATCTGGACGATGAAAAATGCATCTGCACCAGGCTGAAAGAAGCCCTGGAAAAAGACGACTACGACACCGCCTCGGACCTCCAGCTGGAAATGATGAAAAAAGCCCAGGCCCTGGAAAAGGAATACCGCGTGTATGCCCTGAACATTCTCGACTGATTCAATCTGCCAAAGCTGAACATCAGGCCAATGATGACCCATTCTTAACAAAGGATGGGTCATTTTATATTTCATGACATAGATGAAAATGTATATACAGGAGGCATGGATGATGAGGAACTGGAAAAAGAAATACCGCTTTTCCATTCTGGGTTTCCCGTTAATCACGTGACGGGGGACTCATCTGGAAACTATTTCATATAGAAAAAATGATTATAACAGGAGGAATTCAACATGAACAAGGACTTACTTTACTACATCCCCACCGGTGAATTTGGCAAGGAAGGCGTACTTTCCCTTCTGAAAACCCATCCGGAAATCCGCTTCGTATCCCTGGTAGGCATTGATCTGGCAGGCAACGATACAGATGAAAAGGTACCGATTGAACTGTTCCTCAAGAACTACGACGACTTCTTCGCCGGCACCGCCGTACAGACCGACGGCTCCTCCGTAGTACTCATGAACATCGCCACCCTGAACGATGCTCGGGTCGACATGGTAGCAGATCCCTCTGTCAACTGGTATATCGACTACAATGAAGACAACATCTATGAAAACGGCCGCCCTGTAGGCACCCTCCGCATTCCCTGCTTCCTCCTGCACAACGGCAAATTCATCGACTCCCGCTCTATTCTGAAAGACTCCTGTGCCTTCGTGGCAGATAAACTGAAAGGACTTCTGGCCGGCGGCAAAAAAGTCAAAGGCATGGAAGACGTTCCCTTCGAAGACATTGAAGACATCGAATTCACCATCGGTACGGAACTGGAATTCTGGGTCAAGACCCCCAGCGAAAAAGAAACCATTCAGCACCTCTCCATTTCCCAGAGACTGCAGGAACAGTACTGGCAGAGAATGCGCGGCAACGTCCGTACCGCCATGGAAGAAGCCATTGAAGAACTGGATGCCCGCGGCATGAGCGTGGAAATGGGCCACAAAGAAGTGGGCGGCATCAAACCGAAAGTAGACGACGCCGGCCACACCGTGGACGTCTGCGAACAGCTGGAACTGGACTGGAGATTCTCCATGAACCCCCTGCAGGCTGCAGACAATGAACTGGAAGCCCGCATCATTATCCGTGAAGTATTCCGCAAATACGGCCTCGACGTATCCTTCAAGGCAAAGCCCATTATCGGCGTAGCCGGCAGCGGCGAACACACCCATGTAGGCATCTGCGCTACCCTGAAAAACGGCAAAACCATCAACCTCCTGGCACCTACAGAAATGAAAGCCGACTTCCTTTCCACCATCGGCTACGGCTTCATCATGGGCATTCTGAAGAACTACGAAGCCACCAACCCCTTCGTATCCTCCACCACCGACGCCTTCAACCGTCTGAAACCGGGCTTCGAAGCACCGGTCTGCATCGTCACCTCCCTGGGCCACAAACCGGAAGTTCCGTCCCGTAACAGAACCATCCTCATCGGCCTGGTAAGAGACATTGACAACCCGAAAGCCACCAGATTCGAACTCCGCGCTCCGAACCCCTTCACCAACACCTACCTGGCAGCCTCCTGCCTCTTCCTCTCCGCCCTTGACGGCATTACCTACGCTGTCACCTCCGGCAAGACACCGGCAGACCTTCTGGCCGAACTCTCCAAGAAACCGGGAGAAAAAGCAGACTACCTGGAAGAAGGAAGAGCCTATCGCTGCGAAGACAACGTATTCGAAGACTTCACCCAGGAAGAAAGAGATGCAGCCTTCGGCAAACCGCCGGCTACTGTTTGGGAAAACGTGAAGACCATGAAAGCAAACCCCGACAAAGTGGCAGTCATTGAAGCAGGCGGCACACTCAATGCCACCATCGTAGACTCCTTCGTAGCCTCCATCGTATACCGCTGGAAGAACGAACTCATCGACCGCATCATCCCGGCCACCGAAGCCCTGGTCAAAGGCTTCAAAAAACTCCCCAGTGAAGACGACCTGGACGAAGAACGGTGGGCTGATATCCTTGATAAGAAATACGAACTCATCAAAGACACCAAAGCCGGCAAATCCCTCTGCACCAAGCTGAAAGACGCTCTCGAAGCCGATGACTACGACACCGCCTCCGACCTGCAGATCGAAATCAATAAGAAAGCTGAAGCCCTCGAAAAAGAATACGGCGAATATGCCCTGAACATCGTAGGCTGATACAGGAAATCAAAAAAGACTGCGAAGAAAGGTCAATCATTTCTTCGCAGTCTTTTTTATTGTCATATGATGATATGCAGCCTGCCGCTATCGTCATCTCGAGCGGGGGAACTGGTCGGTATGGGACATAAAGCCCCTGGGGCTATGGAAACGCAGAGCCGAGAGATCTCCAGCTCCAATGTTCTGTGTACCATCAGGGAGTGAGATTTCTCCACTCTGTGGAGACTCTGCATAGAGTTTCCAAGTCAGCCGAAGTTGGCCTCTAGCCTGCACAATAAGAGGCTTTCCTATTGGCGGCTGACCGGCTTCGGTCGAAATGACGGGGCGTGGCGGCGTTTCTGTCATTTGAGGAGTGAGATTTCTCCACTCCGCTGCGCTATGGTCGAAATGACGGGGGCGGGCGGCATTTCTGTCATTTGAGGAGTGAGATTTCTCCACTCCGCTGCGCTACGGTCGAAATGACGAGGCGGGGTGACGTCTCTGTCATTCGAGGAGCGAGATTTCTCCGCTCTGCCCTTTCAGTGTAAGAAGCGGCAATAGGGGCAGGGAACGCCAGCTATTATCTCCATAAAAGTAAATTTTATGAATGAGTAATTGCTTTTTGAGCATAAAGACATAAATTGTTACGTTACGCCTGCAGGCGGCCCCCTTTGCAGTTCTCTCCCGTTTGTTATATGATGGATGCAAATCAAAAATAAGAGGTGGTACCTTTGGATTTAGATACAGAAAAGATTTTGAAACGGTTTGAAGATTATATTTCCTACAACACCCAGTCCGACGAAGAGAATGACCAGGTCTATCCCAGTACGCCGGGGCAGATGGTGCTGGCCCGCCATTTGAAGGAGGAACTGGAGCAGCTGGGGCTTCAAGAGGTGAGTCTGGATGAAAACGGCTATGTCATGGCCACCCTTCCGGCTAATGGCGCAGAAGGCAGTGTGGTAGGTTTCATTTCCCATATGGATACCAGCCCCGATGCCCCCGGCGGCCCCATCAAAAGCCGGGTGGTTCATGACTATGATGGGAAGGATATCTGCCTGAATAAAGAAAAGAATATCTTCCTTTCTACGAAGGATTTCCCGGAAATTTTGAAATATAAGGGCCAGGATATCATAGTCACTGACGGTACCACTCTTCTTGGCGCCGATGACAAGGCGGGAGTGACGGCTATTGTGAGCGCCATGGAGTACCTGCTCCATCACCGGGAAGTGAAGCACGGAAAAATCCGCATTGCCTTCACACCGGATGAGGAAACGGGGCGGAGTCCTCTTCGTTTTGATGTGAAGAAATTTCATGCGGACTTTGCCTATACCATTGACGGCGGCGAGCTGGGCGGCCTGGAATATGAAAATTTTAACGCCGCCAATCCGGAAATCATCATTCATGGAAGAAGCGTGCATACCGGGGACGCCAAGGGGAAAATGGTGAATGCCATTTCCATTGCTTCCCAGTGGCAGTCCCTGCTGCCGGAAGGGGAGAAACCGGAATGCACGGAAGGCAGGGAAGGATTTTTCCATGTGTATAAAATCAGCGGCTCCGTGGAAGAATGTACTCTGTCCATGCTGGTGAGGGACCATGACCGGGCGAAATTTGAAAAGAAGAAACAGTACCTCCAGCACATGGCAGATTTCCTGAATGAGAAGTATGGGGAAGGCACGGTGGAAGTGAAGCCCCATGATGTGTACTTTAACATGCTGGACATTATCCGGGACGGCCATATGAATATCGTGGAGCTGGCGCGGAAGGCCATGAAACAAGCGGGGGTCACGCCGGTGGAACTTCCTATCCGCGGCGGTACCGACGGCGCCCAGCTTTCCTTCAAAGGACTGCCCTGTCCCAATATTTTCACCGGCGGCGCCAATTTCCACAGCCGTTTCGAATACCTGCCCATACCTTCGCTGGTAAAGGCTTGTGAAACGGTCATCGAAATCGCCTGCCACGGGTGGGAAATCAGGTAAATCAGTGAACTGGTGGGCTGGTGAGCTGGGGAAGCACTGATTAATTCATAGAGTCTGCTTTTATAAGAATTTTTATGCACTGCTTCGTCATGGGACTCCTTAAATAGCTCGCTATTCGCGTCGTCCCATTCCTTGCATTGCATAAAAATCCAAGAATAAAAGCAGACAGTGATTTAATCAGCGCTTCCCTAGTGACTTCTCAACTGATCGTGCCGCCCTTTAAGTGACACTCTCTTACTGGGGAAGGATAATATAGCACTCTGTCATGCAGAACTGGTAACACAAACGCAAATCCCGTAACGTCTTGCGTCCCCTTTAGGGTGGCAATGGAACTGGATTCGTAGGGGAGTGAAGCAACCTTAGAATCCAGTGACATGCTTTTCCATGAAGAAGAGGACCGCGGAGCGGCGCAGGGGCGTAGGGGCGTAGGAGGCTGTAAGTCGGATTGACACTCTATGCTGGCGTGACCGCCAAACGGCTCCTTCCTGTCGACTGGTATTTAAGGAAGCACTGATTAATTCATAGAGTCTGCTTTTATAAGAATTTTTATGCACTGCTTCGTCATGGGACTCCTTAAATAGCTCGCTATTCGCGTCGTCCCATTCCTTGCATTGCATAAAAATCCAAGAATAAAAGTAGACAGTGATTTAATCAGCGCTTCCTTAACGGCATTTGTCTCATATGCTTCAACTACCGAGATCCTTCGCTGGCGCTCAGGATGACAAGTGGGAGGCAGGAAGGATAGCACGTAACGCTGATTATGAAACTCATCGCCCCCTAAAGGGGAAACGACTCACTACATTTTGCGCGTCGCTAGCGCTCCTTCATCCTCTGCTGTCACTGACTCACTGGATTTTCGGGTCGCTGATGCTCCCCTACAAATCCAGTTCGCATAGTGCAAAATGTGTTCGCTGTGCACCGTAAGGGCGATACCACAATCCTATGAACCATCTGAACCCGGGCCGCAAAGCGGCCCAAAGGAGGAATATGATGAAAGATATTTCAGATACCCTGCTTCAGACATTTCGTAAAGCCTATGAAGCAGATAAAAATGCCCAGGTGCTTCATGGCACTCTGGCGAAGACGGATATGATGAATCTGGCCTATCATCCTGGGAAGGGAGCGGCCCTGAAAGGGGCCTTCACAGTGGAAGTGAAGACCCGGGGGATTACGGCCCAGGAACAGTCGGGGCGCTGCTGGCTCTTTGCGGCGCTGAACATTCTCAGGGAAAAGGTGGCAGAAAAGTGCCATCTGGAGCAGTTTGAGCTGTCCCAGAATTACCTTTCCTTCTATGACAAGCTGGAGAAAGCGAACAATTTCCTTGAAATGGTGATTGCAAATGCAGATGCGCCGGTGAAGGGACAGCTTATGCAGTATGTGCTCCGCGGCATGAGCGACGGGGGATACTGGACCGAGGCGGCGGACCTGGTGGAGAAGTACGGCGTGGTGCCGAAACAGGTGCAGCCGGAAACATACCAGTCCGGCCATACGGACCGTTTCGTTTCTACCCTGAACCGCCTCCTCCGGAAGGATGCCATGGAGCTACGGGAGCTGGTGAAGGCTGGCAGGGATCCCTACGCCAGAAAGGCGGAAATGATGGAAGAGGTGTATAAGGCAGAATGCATTGCCTTCGGCGAGCCGGTGCAGACTTTCGATTTCTCCTATCGCGATAAGGACAACCATTTCCATGAGGACCGGGGACTTTCGCCCCTCGATTTCTATCACAAGTACGTAGGGATTTCTCTCTATGACTACATGGCTGTCATCAATGAACCTACCTTTGATAAACCTCTGGGCCGCCTCATCGCATTCCACGGGGTGGAAAACATGGCAGGCCGGGATATGAAGGGGCTGAATCTTACGGGGAAGGATATGGAAGATCTCTGCGTGAAGCAGCTGAAAGCCGGCGAGCCGGTGTGGTTTGCCTGCGATGCCGGTGCGGCAGGCGCCAGAAAAGAAGGGGTGTGGGACCCGGTGAGCGTGCGGTATGAAGACCTTCTGGGCGGCTTCTCCATGGACATGGATAAGGGAAAACAGCTGGAATACAGCGCCAGCTCCGCCACCCATGCCATGCTTCTCACCGGCGTCCATCTGGACGAAAAAGGAAATCCGGACCGCTGGAAAATCGAGAACTCCTGGGGCAAGGACGTGGGGGACAACGGGTACTTTGTGTGCTCAGAAGCCTATTTCCGAAAATTTGTGTATGAAGCAGTGATTCTGAAAAAACACTTCACCGAAGACCAGAAGAAAATGATGGAACTGGAACCGGTATATATCAATGCCTGGGACGAAGACTATTAAAATCAAAATCCCGGAGGGCCCTGTCGGGGAGCTCCGGGATTTTTCTTTGGTAAAATGTTTTGTAATGGTATAATAACGATGGCGAGGCAGCTCTTTGCATTGCGCGGCTTTTATTCCCCTCAAAATGAAAATGGAGAGGGGGTGGCACTATGAATATGTACGAAACATTATCTCTGATGATTGCTTTCGGAATCTTAGTCGCCACAATCATGTCTAAATAAGGCATGAAAAAAGCCTACCCATAGGCTTAAGGAGGCTTTCTTCAATCTTACAAACTTGAGGGAGCCGTTTCCTTCTGGCCAAGGAATATGCAACGGCTGTCTCGCTATCGTTATTATACCACAGGTTGAAATAAAAAATACAAGAACATTATTTCTTTATCATATGATATAATCGTTTATGACGAGACAGCTGGCTTATATTGCACGGCTTTACCCCTCAAAATGAAAATGGAGAGGGGGGCACTATGAATATGTACGAAGCATTATCTCTGATGATTGCTTTCGGAATCTTAGTCGCCACAATCATGTCTAAGTAATTAGCACATGAAAAAAGCCTGCCCAGGCTGCGGGAAGGCTTTCTTTAAATACTACAAATATTGAGGGAGCCGTTTCCTCGCCAGGAAATATATAAACGGCTGTCTCACTGCCGTTATTATACCACAGGCTGAAATAAAAAATAAAAAATAAAAAATACAAGGATATTTTTTCAAAAAATCCATTGACAGATTAAAGGTCTGCTGGTATAATCAATTACGTTGTCGGGGCATAGCGCAGTTTGGTAGCGCACTTGGTTCGGGACCAAGGGGTCGCAGGTTCAAATCCTGCTGCTCCGACCATTTATGCGGGTGTAGCTCAATGGTAGAGCGCCAGCCTTCCAAGCTGGTTACGAGGGTTCGATTCCCTTCACCCGCTCCATTTTTTATCCGCTTTTGGCGGATTTTTTATTTGCCCTCCATAGAGGAGGGTGAAAATAGAGTTTGACAAATACAGGGACGTCCTGTAATATATATATGTTCATGCCGGTATAGCTCAGCTGGTAGAGCGGCGCATTCGTAATGCGTAGGTCGCAGGTTCAAATCCTGTTGCCGGCTCCATGAAATAAAAAGGTCTGGAATTCATCGATAAATACGATTCATTCCAGACCTTTTTTCTATTGCTTTGGAGTGCTGAAATACTCTTAAAAAATAGCTATAATCGGGTTACTAACCAGATTTTTTGTGATGAGTGTTTATCTCGGATCATTCTGCAGCTCCGATGGCATATTAGGTCATAAATCGGCTGCCGGAGATTTAGAGACCAAAATGGTAAAAGGCACAGCAGGCTACGGAGGGTCTTAGATTTTCAGTGAAAATCCTGCTATCCTCCGTCGTCTGCGGCGCCACTGTCGGGCATTAAGGTGCTCGCTTACTGTGCAGGCTATGTATTGCGGCGAAGCCGCCGCCACCACACTCTGAACCTTTTGAACCCTATGAACCTTCACACCGAAGGCGTGTCCAAGGGCGCAGCCCCGTCAGCGTACACCCTTTCCCACTGCGCGGGAATTTCCTCAAGGGGGAAACAGGAAGTAAGGCGGCCAGGGCACTCCGCCTGAGAGGCTGTGAAAAGAATTTTCCGGCCCCACAGTATGATATAATACAGAAAACAGGATTGCCATGATTTCAATGAAAGAGGTTGATTCCTATGAAACTGGTTGTGATTAACAAGTTATCCGATGAAAAAATCGATGCATTGAAAAAGGCGGTGCCCGGCTCCGTGGTGGAAGCCTACAAATCACCGAAGGAAGCCCTGCCCCATGTGGCAGACGCCGATGCCATTGCTCTCTGGGGATTCCAGGATGTGGAGCCCCTCCTGCAGGCAGCGCCCCATGTGCGCTGGGTTCATTCCCTGTCTGACGGGGTGGAAAAACTCCTCACTCCCAGTATGATGGAAAGGCCCATTATTCTCACCAATTCCCACGGTGTCCATGACCGGGCGGTATCGGAGCACACCATGGCCCTCCTTCTTTCCTGGTTCCGCCGCATCCCTGATGCTGTCCGCAGTCAGAGCGCTCATACCTGGTCCAGGCCCCACGGGGAATCCCTTTTCGGCAAGACCATCCTTATTGTAGGTTTCGGCAGCATTGGCAGGGCCATTGCCCAGCGGGCCAAGGTTTTTGAAACCCATATTCTGGCAGTGAAGAAACATCTGTCCCATGAAATGTTCGCAGACCATGTATACACCCAGGAAGAAATCATGGATGTCCTGCCCAAGGCAGACATCATCATCGCTGCTCTTCCTGCCACACCGGAAACGGATAAGTTCTTCGATGAGGAAAAATTCAAAGCCATGAAGAAATCGGCTCTTTTCATCAACATTGCCCGGGCCTCCGTGGTGGATGAACCGGCCCTGGTAAAGGCTCTTGAGGAAGGGGACATTGCCGGCGCCTGCATGGATGTTTTCTCCAAGGAACCGCTTCCTGAAGATCATCCCTTCTGGGACATGAAAAATGTGATCATGACCCCTCACATTGCCTCCATGGTACCGGATTTCTGGAATAAGCTTACCTTCCTTCTGGAAACCAATTTCATCGCCTTCAGCCGCGGCGAGAAGCTGCTGAATGAAGTGGATAAGAAAAAGGGTTACTGATGGATATGTAAAAAGAGGACTGCCCGGGCAGTCCTTTTTCTATGGCTGTTCTTGGTCGGTATTTTTTACGTTTTAAAGCCCTTCCGCATAGCCTGCCTGCCGCAGCAGGCCATAACCCAGGGCGAAGCGGTGACTCCTTTGAGGCTCTGAACCTTTTTTCGCCGTATGCTATAATATAGAAAATAAATTCGATGATTACTATTTCATACATGAGGAGAATACCATGGCAGGAAAAAAGCGGGTGCGGAGAACGAGAGCGGCAAAGAAGGGAGGCCATCCTTTTCTGGTGCTTCTCTTCTTTATAGCCCTCATTATGGGTTCTGCCTATATGACGGACCGCATGACCAATGCCCCTGATTCGGAGGTGGCCCAGAATGTTACCACCATAGGCCACCTGTTTAACGATAAGGAAATGCAGGGGCTGGTACCGAAGGAAGACCAGGGTACGCCGGAAAGCGTGAAAGAAAAAATCAAAGCCGCCATGGATAAGGTGGTGACGGTGCAGGTAAAGGCCGATGATGAAGAACCGGCGGGAAGCAGCGTTTCCTCCAATGAAAAAAAGGAAAAGGACGGCAGCCAGACAATGGAAAAGGGAAAAAAGGCTTCCTTCAGTCTGCCTTCCATTGTGTCTAAAATTACAGGAAAAGAGGAAAGCCATGAAAACACAGCGGCCCCTTCTTCCCTGCAGGGAAAGCCAACGGAAGCGGCTTCCTCCGCTGCTTCATCGACCTCCTCATCTACCTCGTCATCCACTGTTTCTACTGCGTCCTCTCATAGGTCCCAAGCGGCAGCGGCTCCATCTGTGAAGAAGGATGCAGGACATACGAAGGATCCTGCCAAACAGAATGCAGTTCCCGTGAAAGCTGCACCGGCAGCTTCGCCAAAGCCCAATACGCCTTCTGCAGTAAAGGGAAAGCTGGCCGTGGTCATCGATGATGCAGGACGGGACCTGGCATCCCAGCATGTCTATGAATCCCTGGGCATTCCGCTGACTCTGGCTGTCATGCCGAACCAGGTGCACACCAGGGATGCTGCCCTGTCCTGGCATGCCCATGGCCTTCCTGTGATTCTTCACCAGCCCATGGAATCGGTTTCCGGTATCGGTATGGAATCCAAGGTCATCCTGACTTCCATGAGCGATGAGGAAATCCGGGGCCTTCTGAAGAGTTCCCTTTCCCAGGTGCCGGAAGCGGTGGGCATCAATAATCATCAGGGTTCCAAGGCCACCACGGATCGTCATACCATGGAGGTGGTGATGAACGAGCTTCATCATCGTCATCTCTTCTTCTTCGACAGCCGCACCAATTCCACCACCGCTGCCGACGGAGCAGCGGCCTCTTACGGCGTGCCCTATGTAAGAAATGATCTTTTCGTAGATAATGAAGCCGACGTGGCGGCCATATCCGCCATGATCCGGGAAGCGGCCAAACGGGCGCAGAAATATGGCACCTACGTGATTATCGGTCACTGCCGCCCCAAGACGGCGGAAGCCTTCCGCCAGATGGTGCCCCAGCTGGAAAAAGAGGGCATCCAGTTCGTTTACGTTTCTTCTCTTGCCAAATAAGGAGAATTCCATGGTACAGACAGTTCTTATTTCCGGCGGCACTTCCGGCATCGGTCTTGCCACTGCCAAAATTCTGGCAGGTGAAGGCCTTCGGCCTGTTCTTCTGGGAAGAAATGAAGAGCGGGGACAGAAGGCCCAGGAGCAGGTCAAGGGAAGCCTATACATTCCCTGCGACGTGACAGTTACAAAAGACTGCCAGAAAGCGGTGAAAGCGGCATCGGCCATTGGAAAAATCACGGGCCTTGTCCTTTCCGCCGGCATTTATGAAGAAAAACTGCTGGAAAATACCACCGATGAGGAAATCGAGCACTTCTTTGCTGTCAACGTTTTCGGCGCCATGAAACTGACCCGGGAGGCCATCCCTGCCATGAGAGGGGCGTCAGGCAGCATTGTGGCAGTGGCTTCTGACGCAGCGCTTCAGGGCAATGTGCAGTGCAGCCTCTACGGCGCCACCAAGGGCGCTCTGGTTTCCTTCATCCGCTCCCTGGCCCTGGAAATGGCAGTGGAAAACATCCGGGCCAACGTGGTGTGCCCCGGAGATGTGGATACCCCCCTTCTGGACAGGCAGCTTCGCGACTATGGCGGCAGCCGCAAAGAAATGGGGGACTGGTATCCCCTGATGCGCATCGGCCGTCCGGAAGAAGTGGGAGAACTCATTGCCTTCCTTCTCTCACCGAAATCTTCCTTCATCACCGGCGCCGCCATTCCGGTGGACGGCGGCCTCACAGACTGGTAAAAAGAAGGTCTTCCCTCACCGGGAAAGACCTTCTTTTTTTCTTGCTTTTATCTCCGAGACGCCATCCATTTACATCATGCCAAAAAGGCCTCACCGGAGAGGTGAAGCCTTTTTTGAAAAGGCACTTCTCATGAATGAAATGAAGAGGCTTCCTGCATCAGAGCTTTCATTTCGGGGGCCGAAGGGACTTTTCTGTTTTCAGTGCACTGAAGGGAAGCAGCCGGGCCTTTTTCACCTCCTCCCTCCTGCTCCATGGATGGGCGCCTGCAGGATTTACAAGAAGGCTTTTGGCATTGGCTGTTTCTATATGCATAGTCAGGGAGAAGGGGAAAGGGTATCAGGTGAGAGACATAGAAAGAGGAGTATAGCCGGTCAGAGAATATTTCATTTCAAAGGGCAGGGACTGCCTGGCAGGTGCCTGTGAAATCAGAATTTCTATTGGTGCTTTTTATGTTTTTAGGTATAATAGAGATAAGTAATGGTTTGAAATCACCATACATCAGCCATTCTTTACACTGGCAGATTCATGGTTTACGGCCCGGATGTCCGGGCAGGGAGGTTTCTATGAGCGAAGAAAGAGATATGGAAAAGACACCGGTTGTTCGTCCTGAAGCAGCTCCTGAGGTGAAGGAAGCGGCTAAGCCGCCCATGGAAAAGGAGGAGACCGGCCTTCCGGCAGAAAAGGCGGAAGCCGGACTTCCTGCTGAGAAGGAACCGGCAGGCCTGCCGGCGGAGAAGGAAAAAGCGCAGGTACCGGCAGCTGCTGCGGAGGAAACGGAAGAAGTCCATGTGGATTCTCCGGAGCCTGATATGGAAATCAATATCATTGATGACCGGGATAAGGAAGCGGAAGGTCTCATCCGCTGGGCTGCCGGACGGGCCGGAGTCATTGTGGCGGCTCCCCTTTTGGGCACCGCTGCCCTGGTAGCCAACGAGGTGTACATGATTTCTAAAATCGGTACGGTCTATGGTGTGGAGCTGAACCAGAAGGCAGTGCTGTCCTTTATCGGCTCCCTGGGGGCTACGGTGGTGGGATCCACGCTGGCCACGCTGATTCCTATTTCCTTCATGCAGATTCCCATCGGTGTTTCTGTGACCTACGGTATCGGCAAGGCAGCCCAGCGCTGGATCAAGGACGGCATGCCCGATGATACGAAACCCTATCGTGCCGTCTTTGAAGAAGAAAAGGCGGAAGGGGAAAAGGATGTAAAAGAACTGGAGGAGAATCCGAAGAAGGATGAACCCCTGGGCGATGAAAAGAAGGACTTCACAGCGGAGCTGAAGAAGAACTGGAATGACGTATATCCGGAAAAGGCTCATGAAGCAGTAGACAAGCTGGCCCGCCAGCTCACCGAGTCTGCCGGCATGCTGGGAAATAAGCTGGTAGATGCGCTGAAGAAGGCCGGCGTCACTGACGAGCAGATCGAAAAGGCCAAGTACACCGCCCTTGGTGCATCGGAAGTGGCCCAGGAAACGGCGGAAAAAACGGCGCGGGATCTGCAGGCCATTGCCCGCATCAAGTCCAGGGAGTTCAGAAAAGACGCAGCCCGCCGGGCTGATGAAATGAAGGCCCAGGCCCAGGTGCAGATGGATGAGCTCCAGAAGAAGGCAGAGGAAATGAAGCGGCAGTCTGAAATCCAGTCCCAGCAGATGAAGCTGAAGTCGGACAAGCTGAAGGCCCAGGCCCGGGTACAGATGCAGGAGGCCAGAATCCAGGCCAACAAGCTGAAAATCCAGGCCCAGGAGCAGGCGGAAACGGCCCAGGCCAAAGCCCAGGAGATTTCTGACAAGGTCATGGAATCAGCCGGCCGGTATCGGGATGCTGCTGTGGAAGCGGCCAGCCAGGCAAAGGCGGATATGATGAGTACCGCTGAGGAGTATCGGGCAAAGATTGAAGAAAGGGCCCGCCAGAAACAGGCTGAAGCAGCAGAAAGGGATGGAAAAAGCGTTGAAGGTGCTGGAAAAGCTGAAGAAACTGCTTCTTCCCCTGACGAAAAAACTAAAAGCGAATAACCGGGAAGTAGAAGGGGACCTGTCTGACCTTCATAAGGAAAAGGTGGGACCTGTCACGAGAAGCGTGGTATCTCCCTGGGGCAGAAGGCGGATAGGCCACCGGCGGTCCAATCACCCCTGGATTAAAGGAAGGTAAGAGAAAGGAGCGGTGAAATCACAGGTTCAATGATTTCACCGCTCCTTTTATTTATATACCATATATGAACTTTTCGGGGGCGGAAAAGAGACCATGCAAAAAAGCCGGCTTTGGCCGGCTGAAAATGCAAAGAAATCAGATGTCTCTGTTTACTTTATGAGAACGAAGGCAACGAGTGCAGACATTCATTCTCTTGACCTGTCCGTCTACCAGTACGCGAACTCTCTGGATATTCGGTTTCCAGGTTCTCTTTGTTTTCAGATGGGAATGGGATACGTTGAATCCCGTAGCGGTTTTCTTGCCGCAAACTTCACAATAGTTAGCCATGTGCTACACCTCCTTGCACTTCCGTAATTGCAACATTCATAATATATCACAATTGCTTTTTTTAAGCAAGTCTTTTACGTAATCAATTTTCAGGAATATAATAAATAGAGACATTGCTGTTTTGTCCCGGGCACACTTTTTTCCGGGTTCTGTTTTCGGAAAGGTTTTCCTCATGCATTTATCAGATTCCGTACAATATATTAAGGGCGTAGGGCCCAGTATGAAGGAAAAGCTGGCGCGGCTGGGCATAGCCACGGTGGAGGATCTGATATCCTTCTATCCCCGGCGCTACCAGGACTGGACCAAAATCACAAAAATGGAGGAGCTTCGGCCCGATGATGAGGCTGTCATTTACGGCAGGGTGGCGGATATGCGGATGCTCACGCCAAGGCGGGGCATGAGCATACTGAATGTGCTTCTGGTAGATGGCACCGGCGCCGTGACCCTGGTGTATTTCAACCAGCCCTGGAAAGTGGAAACTTTCCGGAAGGACACCCATGTGCTGGCCTACGGCCGGATTGAGTACAACTACGGAAAGCTGCAGATTTCCAATGCAGAAATCGAAATCGTAACGCCGGAGGAGCTTTCTTCTTTTCAGAAGCTGGTACCGGTGTATCCTTTAACCGAAGGCATACGCATCGGAAAGATGCGGGATATGATTTCCATTGCCCTGGACCAGGTGGAGGATATGGATGAAAACCTGCCGCCGGACACTTTGAAAAGGGAGCATCTCATGGGCCGGCTGGAGGCAGCCCGGGCCATGCACAATCCGAAGAACTGGGAGGAGCAGAAGGAGGCCCGGCGCCGTACGGCCTTTGAGGAGCTTTTCTTCATGCAGGCAGGCATCCTGCTTCTTCGGAAGAAGCGGGAGAGCCATGTGATGAGCATCAAGTGCGCGCCGTCGGGAAAGCTGGTGCAGTCGGTGCTTGCCAATTTCCCCTTCCATCTGACTGCCGGGCAGAAGCAGGCCTTTTCGGATATTGAGGACGACATGGAAGGACTCATCCCCATGCAGCGCCTTATCCAGGGGGACGTGGGCAGCGGCAAAACCGCCGTGGCGGCGCTGGCACTGGCGAAAATCGTGGAGAACGGATACCAGGGAGCGCTGATGGCGCCTACGGAAGTGCTGGCAGGACAGCATTACAGGACCTTCCAGGAGTTTTATAAGGGACTTCCCATCCATGTGGCTTATCTGTCAGGCCAGACGAAGACGAAGGAAAGAAATGAAATCCTGAAGGGGCTGAAGGATGGGTCCATTGATGTGCTCATCGGCACCCATGCCCTCATTGAGGAGGATGTGGTGTTTGCCCATCTGGGGCTGGTCATTACGGACGAACAGCACCGGTTCGGCGTAAAGCAGAGAAAGGCTTTGGAAACGAAGGGAGGCTATCCCCATATCCTGGTGATGACGGCCACGCCTATTCCAAGGACCATGGCTCTTTCCATTTACGGGGACCTGGACCTCTCCTCCATCCGGGGCATGCCGCCGGGACGGCATCCGGTGAAGACCTATGCCATCGGCAGTGCCCTGCTTCAGCGGGTATTCAATTTCATGGGAAGGGAAATGACCGCCGGCCATCAGGTGTATGTGGTGTGTCCGCTGGTGGAAAAGAGCGAGAAGCAGGATCTGGCCTCTGCCGTGGCGGTGTATGAACAGCTGAAGGAAAAGGTGTTTCCCATGTTTCAGGTGGGCCTGGTGCACGGCCGCATGAAGAATGCGGAAAAGGACCGGGTCATGACTGATTTCCATGACGGGAAGATCAATCTTCTGGTGGCCACCTCGGTCATCGAAGTGGGGGTGAATGTGCCCAATGCCACCATCATGTTCGTCTATGGGGCGGACCGGTTCGGCCTTTCCCAGCTCCATCAGCTTCGGGGCCGGGTAGGAAGGGGCAGCGCCCAGTCCTATTGCATCCTCTATTCCGACAACCAGAATGAAATCACCCGGCTCCGCATGAAACTGATGTGTGAAATCCAGGACGGTTTCCTCCTTTCCGAAAAGGATCTCCTCCTGCGGGGCTCCGGCGAATTTTTCGGTTACCACCAGCATGGCATGCCGGACCTGAAGGCGGCAGATATTGTGAAGGACCTGCCTCTGCTGGAAAAGGCGAGAAAGGAGGCAAAGCGGGCGGTGGATGGCGGTGCTGATTTCAGAGATGAGCTTTCCCATCGCTTCGGCGGCGCCTTCTTCAAGAAACTGTATGAAGAGGATGGAAAGTAAAGGGCCGCAAACCTTTCCCCTTTGCAATTCCTGTTTTCCTGTCCCTTTTATTTATGTTATAATGATTAAATTAATGGATTCAAAATCATATACCTGAAGTGAAAGAGGAAATCTGATTTCAAGAAACGGAGGCTATGATGAGAGCAGACAAGTTTGGCAAGAGAGGGCTTACTTTTGATGATGTACTTCTGATTCCGGCCCATTCCACGGTACTTCCCCGGGATGTGGACGTAAGCACGAAGCTCACAAGACATATCCGGCTGAACATCCCCATTATGAGTGCCGGTATGGATACGGTAACGGAAGCGGAAATGGCCATTGCCATGGCTCGTGAAGGCGGTATCGGCGTCATCCATAAGAATATGAGCATTGACGAACAGGCCCGGGAAGTGAAGCTGGTCAAGCGTTCCGAACACGGCGTCATTGTGGATCCTATTTACCTGGCTCCGGACAATACCCTGGCTGATGCGGACGAACTGATGAATAAATACCATATTTCCGGCGTTCCCATTACGGAAGAGGGAAAGCTGGTAGGCATCATTACCAACAGGGATATGCGTTTTGAGACGGACCTGTCCCGTCCTATCAGTGACATTATGACCCATGACGGTCTGGTGACAGCTCCGGAAAATACCACCATTGATGAAGCCAAGGAAATCCTGAAGGCCCACCGCATTGAAAAACTGCCGCTGGTGGATAAAGAGGGATACCTGAAGGGCCTCATCACCATCAGGGATATCGAAAAGATGAAGAAATATCCCAATGCCGTGAAGGATGAGGACGGACGCCTTCTGGCAGCCGCAGCCATCGGTGTGACACCGGATGTGGAAGACCGGGTGGAAGCCCTCCTTGCTGCCAAAGCAGATGTGCTTGTGATTGATACGGCCCATGGCCACAGCGAAGGGGTGCTTGAAACTATCCGCCGCCTCCGCAGAGATTTCCCTCATCTGGAACTGATTGCAGGCAATGTGGCAACCTATGAAGCCACCAAAGCGTTGATCGAAGCTGGCGTAGATGCGGTGAAGGTAGGCATCGGCCCTGGCTCCATCTGCACTACCCGTGTGGTGGCCGGTATCGGTGTGCCCCAGATTACCGCTGTTTATGACTGCGCAAGGGCGGCTGAAGGCACAGGGGTACCCATTATTGCCGACGGCGGCATCCAGTATTCCGGCGATATTGCCAAAGCCCTTGGCGCCGGCGCTTCCTCTGTCATGCTGGGTAACCTCCTGGCCGGCACCGACGAAAGCCCGGGAGAAACTATCATTTATCAGGGTAAGAAATACAAGGCTTACCGCGGCATGGGTTCTCTGGGAGCCATGCAGGCCGGAAGCAAGGACCGCTATTTCCAGCAGAATGCGAAGAAACTAGTGCCGGAAGGCATTGAAGGACAGATCCCCTACAAGGGCCATGTGTCCGATGTGCTTTTCCAGCTCATCGGCGGTCTCCGTGCGTCCATGGGCTACTGCGGCACGCCGGATATCAAAACCATGAACGAGGAAACCCAGTTTATTGAAATCACCGGCGCCGGCCTCCGTGAAAGCCATCCTCATGATGTAAGCATTACGAAGGAAGCACCGAATTACAGTACGAAATGAAGGATATAACGTTGACATCCCATGTAGTCATGGATATCCGCATCCATGCGGTGACCATGAAAGAAGCACTGGCCTTTGCGGAAAAGAGAATCATGGAAGGGAAGCCTTCCATGATTGCCACGGCCAATGCAGAAATGATTATGATTGCACAGCAGGACCATGAACTGGCCCGTATACTGAACGGCGCAGATCTTGTGGTTCCTGACGGCGCCGGCGTACTCTGGGCCGGAGAAAAGCTGGGCACCCCCTTCCCGGAACGGGTGACCGGAGCGGACCTGACCACGGAGCTTTTGAAAAAGGCCTCGGCCATGAACTGGCCGGTCTATTTTCTGGGTGGAAATCCGGGGGTAGCTGCCAAAGCAGCCAGAAAATTCATGGAAGACCACGGAAGTTTTTCCCTGGTAGGATGCCATGACGGCTATTTCAATGAAGAAGAAGAAAAGAAAATTATCGAAGATATTAAAAAAAGCGGGGCAAAGCTGCTTTTTGCCGGTCTTGGCGTGCCAAAGCAGGAAAAGTGGCTCTATGCCCACAAGGAGGAATTGGGCGTTCTTTCTATGGGAATCGGCGGTGTATTTGACGTCATGAGCGGCAACCTGAAGAGGGCGCCTCTCTGGATGCAGAGAAACCGTCTGGAATGGGCTTACCGCCTGTACCTGCAGCCCAGCCGCATCGGCCGCATGATGGCTCTGCCGAAGTTTATGCGGGCTGTAGGGAAATGGAAAAAAGAACGCAGGAGTCAGTGATGCTGAAAAAACCTATCATATTACAGGAAGGCTATCCCTTCATGGCGGTGACTTTCCTTCTCGGAGTTCTATTCTGTTATCTGAAATGGTATTACGCAGCAGTGATACCGTTCGTACTTTGTCTGTATTTTACTTATTTTTTCCGGTGCCCGCCGCGGAACGGGAAAATCGTCCCCGGTGATGATACCCTGGTGTCCCCGGCAGACGGCACGGTGGTGGATGTGTCCCATGATGTGGAGGAAGATACGTTTCTTGGGGAAAAATGTCACAGGATTACCATTTTCCTCTCCATTTTTGATGTCCACTGCAACCGCAGCCCCATGGCAGGTGAAATCAAGTACCAGTCCTATACTCAGGGCCGGTTCCTTCCTGCTTATAAGGAAGGGGTAGGTTTTGAAAATGAACGGGGTGCCATCGGTATTACAGGAAAGAAGCGGTCCATCCTGGTCATCCTCATTGCCGGCATCCTGGCAAGGCGGGTGGTTTCCTGGAAGAACCTGGGAGACAAGCTCACCAAGGGAGAACTGTACGGAATGATTAAGTTCGGCTCCTGCACGGAACTCTACATTCCCGGTGACTGCGAAATCTGTGTAAAAAAAGGCGATAAGGTCAAAGGCGGTCTGACTGTCGTAGGGAGGCTGAAGTAAGTGAATAAATCTTGGATTGCAAATGCCGTCACAGCAACAAATGCATTATTTGGCGGTCTGTCGATTATGATGTCCATTGAGGGCAATTTCAAAACGGCAGCTGTATTCATTCTTATCGCCATGGTGGCGGATGCTCTTGACGGAAGAGTGGCCCGGGCCCTCCATACGGCAGGTCCCATGGGCGTGGAACTGGATTCCCTGTCCGATGATATTTCCTTCGGCATCGCCGCCGGCGCTCTCATGTATGCCTACCAGCTCCATGAACTGGGACCGGTGGGATTCATTCCCTGTGCCCTTCTGGGTACCTTCTGCGCCTTTCGACTGGCCCGGTTCAATGTGAAGGTCACCAGTGTGCACGGCTATTTTGAAGGCCTGCCCTGCCCGACCACCGGTGTCATTGTGGCAGCTTATGTACTTTCGGGCATTAAGATCTGGAACTGGCTGGCCGTGCTGTGCGTACTTCTTCTGGCCTTCCTCATGGTCAGTGAAATCCACTATCCCGACAACAAAGGGGCCAGTGCCGATCAGCTTCATCTGCCGGCTCTTCTGATCTGCTTTGCCTTCTTCATTATCTGCACCATTTTCTACTGGCCTGTATGGGCAGCAGCTCTCTGCGCCGGCTATATCATGTTCGGCATGATGAATACCTTCCTGAACCGCAGAAAGGCAAAACGGAAAGCAAAGAGAACCAGGAAAACTGCCGGAGAAAACGGCGAAGGGAAAGAATAATGACTTACATACTCGATATAATCATGATCCCCGTACAGCTGATCGTGGCGTTTTTTACCATTTACTATACGGTCATTGCTGTATGCGGCATGTGGCATCGAAAAGAAAAAAATCTGGCACCTCCAAAGAGCAAATTTGCCGTGGTCATACCGGCCCATAATGAAGAAATGGTGCTGGCAGACCTTCTGGAAAACCTGAAAATGCTGAAATACCCCAAAGAGCTCTACGATGTGTATGTGATTGCAGATAACTGCACTGACCATACCGCCGATATTGCCCGCGCCCACGGGGCCCATGTCTTTGAACGGACCAACAGGGAGCTGGTGGGCAAGGGTTATGCCATGGATTGGGTATTCCCGAAAATTTTTGCCCTGAACAAAGGCTATGATGCTTTCTGCGTCTTCGACTCTGATAATCTGGTCCATCTGGATTTCCTGGCGGTTATGAACAACCGCCTTCTGAAGGGTCAGAAGGTGCTGCAGGGCTATCTGTCTGCCAAGAACCCCACAGACACCTGGGTGTCCGGCACCTTTGCCATTGCCTTCTGGACCATCAACCATCTCTGGCATCTGGGCAAGTATAATCTGGGCCTGTCCTCCTGCCTCGGCGGTACAGGCATGTGCATTGCGGCAGATATTGTGAAGAAATATGGCTGGGGCTGCGACTGCCTCACTGAGGATATGGAATTTTCCATGAAATGCCTGTCCCATGGCATCCGCACCTGCTGGGTTCATGATGCTATTATTTATGATGAGAAACCGCTGGGTTTCATGGCTTCCTGCCGCCAGAGAAAGCGGTGGGCCCAGGGCCAGTTCGACTGCTCTGAACGGTACATTCCCATCCTTTTCAGAGAAGGCATCAAAAGGCACAGCATTGTCATCCTGGATGGCATCATGCAGCTTTTGCAGAACTATTTCCTTCTGCTCTCCACCTTCTACCTCATCATGACATATATCAATATGTTCTACCCCTGCTTCACGGTGATTCTGTACAACGATGTGCTGGTGCCCCGTCAGTTCTGGGCGGTGCTTGGCTTCATCCAGTCCGTGGTGCCCCTCATCGTGCTGCTGCAGATCGAAGTGCCTCTGAAGATTTATCTTTACTGGCTCATTTATCCTGTATTCATGTATTCCTGGATTCCTGTCACCATCCTGGGCTGGAAGGACCGCCACAAGAAGGGCTGGGTCCATACCATCCATACAAGAAGCATGCATTTTGAGCAGGCCAAGCTCACCAGGAAGAAAGAAATCGATCAGTAAAAAAAACGGTGAAGAAATGTTCCTCATTTCTTCACCGCTTTTTTTCTGCTGCACCCGAGGCTGCGGGCAGAGAAATAATAAGGAATGATAAATTCTTTGCAGCAATCTATGAATCATATCATGGGCCCTGTATAATGAAGGGAGCAGACGATTCATGGCGGTCATGAATCATCATGGGGAGGATTTTATGCAGCTTTCATGGCTTCATTCTAAAAAAGCAAAAATCATCATATGGACTGTTATCCTTGTGTTCCTGCTTTGCGGCATTTACGCCTACACCCACCGCAGCCGGGTGAGCGTGGGGAAAACATCGGCCCATCCGCTGGTGAAGGTGGAAAAAATGGAGAGAAAGGACATGATGAAAAGGGTGGTACTGTCGGGAGATACAGTGCCCCGGGAATCGGTGGATATTTCTCCCAAGTATGCAGGCCGGCTGGAGAAAGTATATGTGGATCTGGGGGACAAGGTGACAAAAGGAGATATCCTTGTTTCCCAGGACACGAAGGATATCAGCTATTCCATCGCCCAGAACCGGGCCGGCAGCCATGAGGCAGCAGCTGATGCGGTGGAAAGCAGGGCTTCCTATGATGCAGGTACCCTGAAAGCCCAGAGTGATTATGATAATGCCCTTTCCACTTTTAACCGCTATGACACCCTGTTTCAGGAAGGCGCCGTTTCCAGACAGGAGCGGGATGACAAGTACCAGGCCATGATGGAAGCCAGAGCGGCCCTTCAGAACCTGACCGGTCAGGATGTGGAGGGCGTGCCGGCAGTGATTGCAAGCAAAGAAGCGGCAGCAGAAAAGGCGGCTTATACTGTAGATTCCCTGGAAAGTCAGAAGGGGGATATGACCATGTATGCCCCTGTGTCCGGTACTATCGGCTATCGGGATGCGGAAGCAGGCGAGTGGGCAGCGGCAGGCCAGAAGCTTTTAACCATTGTGGATAACAGCGCCCTGTACCTTGACTGCGCCGTGGCGGAACAGGATATCGGGGTTCTTCGGGAAGGCATGAACATGGATGTTTCCATCGATTCCCTGGGAGAGAAGGTAAAGGGAAGAATCATTTATATCAGCCCGGACCTGGATTCCTCTACCCATTCCTACAAGGTCCGCATCCTTCTTGACGGGGATGGAAAAAATCTTCGGGGCGGCATGTTTGGCCGAAGCGTTGTGATGGCCCTGGAAAGGAAGAATGCCCTGTACCTGCCCAAGGAAGGGGTGCTTGAAAATAATGGAAAGAAGTGGGCCTTCCTGATTGACAGCAGCCATAAGGTGAAAAAGGTGGAAGTTACCACAGGCCTTTATAATGATGACTCCATTGAAATCCTTACAGGAATTTCTGAAGGAGACCGGGCGGCAGTCACCAATATTTCCAAACTGAAGGACGGCATGACGGTGGATGTGGAGGGAACGGTATGAATCGGTTGAATATGACCCGCTACGCCGTCACCCATCCTGTGGGCATCATCATGATCGTCCTCTTCTTCGTGACCCTGGGGCTTTACAGCTACTACCGCATCGGTGTGGAACTATATCCGAAAATCAATACGCCCTATGTGGTAGTCAGCGTCACCTATGACGGCGCCGATGCGGAATCGGTGGAGCAGCAGGTGACCAAGCCCGTGGAGGATGCCCTTTCCTCGGTGTCCGATGTCAAGCATATTACTTCCAAGTCCAGGACCGGAAAGTCCCAGGTTACCCTGGAGCTTAATTTTGATGCCGATGTGGATGCAGCGGCGGTGGACGCTTCCCAGAAGGTGAATGCCATCAGGAAAAGCCTTCCTGATGACGCCGATGACCCGGTGGTGGAAAAGAGGGATATGGATGCAGCGCCTATCCTGGACCTGGCCCTGGTTTCGCCCCATCCTTTGGATGAAATGTATTCGCTGGCGGACAATACGCTGACCAACGATTTCACCAAAGCCGACGGTGTATCGGATGTGGAACTTTCCGGCGGCAGGGATCCCGAAATTGCGGTCAAAATAGACCGGGACAAGCTGTCCTACTACGGGATTTCCATGAATGACATCATTTCAGCGCTGAAACGGGAAAACAAGCTGGCCCCCGCCGGCTCCTCCTACACGGACCGCCGGCAGACCCAGATCCGGCTGAATGCGCAGTACCATTCGGTGGAGGATATCAAGAAAATCTATGTCACCGCCCAGGGCGGCGGCGCCATACCCATTACCGCCCTGGGAGACGTGGTGAGGGAAGATAAAAAGGTGTCCCGCTATGCCCGGATCAATGGCCAGGACGCCGTGGGCATATCCATTTACAAGAACAGCAATGCCAACCTGGTTTCCACGTCCGACGCTGTCATGACAGTGCTGGAGCAGCTGAGAAAAGAGTATCCGGACTATCAGTTCATTGTCGTCAACGATTCTGCTGCTTACGTGCGGACAGCCCTCCATAATACCCTGGGCACCCTGGTGGAAGGCCTTTTCACCACAGGCCTGGTGCTCTTTCTCTTCCTTCGGGGCTGGCGCTCCGCAGCGGCTGTCATGATTGCTATTCCTACCTCCCTGATTGCTTCCTTTTTTGCCATGTACCTGGCTGGCTTTACCTTCAACATGATGTCCCTCATGGGCATGACCCTCTGTATCGGCATCCTGGTCGATGATTCCATTGTGGTGCTGGAAAATATCCACCGCCATCTGGCCAGAGGGGAAAGTCCTAAAGAGGCGGCGGTGAAGGGCCGTATGGAAATCGGTATGGCGGCGATTGCCATTACTATCTGCGATGTGGTAGTGTACCTGCCCATCGCCTTCATGACCAGCATGACCGGCCAGTTCTTCCGCCAGTTCGGACTGACCATCGTTTTTGCATCGCTTTTTTCCCTTTTCATTTCTTTTACCCTCACACCTATGCTGGCCTCCCGATTCTTCCAAAAAGGCCTTCACGTACCGGACAGAAAGCTCTGGCGGGCGATGGACCGGATGGAAGAAGGCATGCAGGATTTCTACGAAGAGGCGCTCCACTGGAGCTTTCATCATAAAAAGAAGCTCTTTGCAGGCACAGCCCTGGCGCTGGCCCTCTTTACGGCCATGGTGCCTCTGGGCATCATCGGCAGGGAGTACATGCCCCGCACCGATGAAAGCGGTTTCAATGTGCAGATCAAGCTTCCCACCGATGCCAGTATTGAGCGCACCGATGCGGTGACCACCCAGCTGGAGGACTATCTGTCCCAGGTGCCGGAAGCCAAGTACTACATGGCCATGGTGGGCGGCGGTAGCGGCGTCAATTCCGGCCGTATCCGGGTGTCTCTCATGGACAGGCAGGACCGGAACCGTTCCATCTGGGACATTACCGATGAAATGAGAAACTGGATTTCCCAGAACATCCATGACGGCGATGTGAGAATCAAGGAAGACCAGGCCTCTGTGTCCGGCACTTCCGGCGGCGGGCTGGGTCAGGGCGGCGGCGCTTTCCGCCTGGAACTCCGGGGCAACAACATGCAGGATTTGATTCTTGCTTCTGAAAAGGTCCAGGACATGCTGAAGCAGGGGGACTATGGCATTACCGATGTGAGCTCCACCTATCAGGAAGGACTGCCGGAGCTCTCCATCGTTCCGGACAGGGAAAAGCTGAAATACTACGGTGTCACCGTGGGAAGCCTTTATGATACCCTGTCATCTGCCATCAGCGGCAGCGGCGGCGGCGTCCTTCCAAACGACGTGAAAAACAGCGGCAATGATACAGATATCAATGTATATTTCAGGGGCGGTGAATCCTATAAGAAATCGGATCTCGCAGTGATTCCCATTGAAACATCCAAAGGCCTGGTCCATATTTCCGATGTGGCGCAGATCAAAGATGAAGAAGGGCCCATTACCATTAACCGCACCGATAAACAGCGGTCCATTATCATCGGCGGAAATCCCGGCAGCCGTCCGCTGAGCAAGGTCATTGAAGAAGTGACCCATGACCTTGAGGGCGCCGGACTGCCTGAAACCGTGAGCTTCCGATTTTCCGGACAGGCGGACAGCATGAATGAAAGTTTCACAGAACTCCTGGCGGCCCTTCTCATGGGCATGGTGCTGGTGTACATGGTCCTGTCTGTGCTCTACGAATCGGCCAAGACTTCCTTCATCCGCATGTTTTCCCTGCCCTTCGGACTGATTGGCTCTCTCTTCTTCCTCTTCCTCATGAATGATTCTTTGAATATTTACTCCATGATCGGCATCATCGTCATGGATGGCGTGGTGGCCAAAAACGGTACCCTCCTTCTGGACTACACCCTGACCCTCATGCATACCAGGGGCATGAATCCGAAGGACGCGGTGCTGGAAGCGGGCAGGACCAGACTCAAACCTATCCTTATGACCACCTTTACCATGATTGTAGGCATGCTGCCTACGGCCCTGGCAGTGACGGCAGGCTCCGAAACAAGAAGCTCCATGGCCTGGGTGATTATCGGCGGTCTTCTAACCTCCACCATTTTCACGCTCCTTGTGATGCCTATGATTTTCCTTTTCTTCGAAAATCACTCGTTCCTTCATTTCCTGAAAAAAGAGGAAGGAAGAATCGGCGCTGCAGCCAGGAAGTAACAGGCTCTGGACTTTACAGCTTAGTGTAAAATTTTACTCGGTAGGGGAATTTTTCCAGAAACAATAAAAGAGG
>ENA-UOOD01001058-UOOD01001058.1-human-gut-metagenome-genome-assembly--contig:-CS67-NODE-1058-length-29613-cov-19.070235_pt1 | contig 29613 bp, 25 predicted proteins | sample MGYA00242464_ERZ724011 | MGnify/ENA metagenome assembly ERZ724011 | reverse complement strand
GGAACTTGACTGCGCTTTTGACCTTGGTATTGAAGTCGTTGGTGTCGATGCTGGGGGACATGCGGATTTCCTTGATCTCGACGACCTTCTGGTTCTTCTTGGCTTCTTTTTCCTTTTTCAGCTGTTCAAAGCGGAATTTGCCGTAGTCCATGATCTTGCAGACCGGCGGAACAGCGTTCGGCGCAATCTTGACAAGGTCAAGGTCCTTTTCCTCGGCAAGCGCCAGAGCGTCGGACGAGGTCATAATACCAAGCTGGCTGCCGTCAGCCCCGATCACGCGAAGTTCCTTATCGCGGATCTCCTCGTTGATCTGATGTTCTAATTTACCGATTGTAAAGCACCTCCAAATGCAAAGTGCGGATGCCGCAAAGCACCCGCACATAAAATCCAACTTCCCGCACAAAGCGGAGGAAATTATGAACCTCTTCGCAGACTGCTGGAGGTGAGTTGCGGTGCTCGCCGCTCCTTCTTTGTTTTCTCCGGGCTATTATACAGGAGAAAAACGCGGTTGTCAACACAAAAATACAGAAAATTTTAGACTGGCGGCGTGAAAATCGGCAGATCCGGCGGCGCGAACGAAAACAGCGCCAGCGAGGCACCGTAAACGCCTGCCGCAATCACCAGTACGCCGCACAGCCACGCGGGAGAAGCCGCTTTCTGCAAATGCCACGCCAGCCCAAAGCCGCCGGCCATTGCCAGTGCGTACAAAATAAGGTCGAGCGGCAGGCCGTACAGCGCGAAGCCGGACAAGAGTGTGTAATACGCGCCCAGAAGAAGCAGCGGCGCGCCCAGAAGTCCCGCCAGCAGACCGCACCAGCTTTTTCGGCCGTCCGCTTCGTCCTTCGTCAGCACGAACGCGGCGGCGAGAAACGGCCAGTATAGCAGCTTCAGATGCTCCCAGACGCTTTCGTTGACCGGTGCAAACACTGCTGTCAGAGGGTTTGGCCACAGGTCATAGAGAAAATGGAGCGCGGAACCGGCGAGAATGCTCAGAAAACAGACGGTCCACCATTTGCGTTTCATAAAAAATCCCCCCTGCCATAGATGTATGACAGGGGAGAGCGGATTCAGAACGTTTTTATGCCAACAAGGGCCAGACTGCGTCCAGCGCGAGGCCGGAGGCGCGGAGGGCCTTCCGGGTGGTCTTCTCCGTAAAGCCGCCGTGGAATGCGCCTGCATCGGGCAGCCAGCGGACGGAACCGAGCGCCTGTTCACAGGTTTCCTTGGGGAGCCTTGTGCGGAAAAAGAACGATGCTTCAAGTTCTTCCGGATCAAGAAGTGTGGCAGGCTCCGCCGACCAGCTGACGGGCTGGCTGCGGCCGGGATTGCGGACAATGTCAATGACATCGCCCAGAACGGCGCTGGCCGTCGCCTGGCCGCCTGCGCCGGGGCCGGAGAACATGACCGCGCCGACGCTGCTGCCCAGCACTTCGACGGCGTTCAGAACGCCGGAGATGGGAGCAAGCGGCTGCGTGCCCGCAATGAAATGCGGTGAGACGAACACTGCGAGCGCCTGACCCTGCCGGACGGCCCGGCCGAGCAGCCGCAGTTTCATCCCGGCGGCCTCGGCAAATGCGGCGTCCACCGCCGTGATGGCGGAAATACCGGTCATGCTGACGCGGGACGGGGCAACATTTCTGCCGAACAGCATGTCGGCCAGAATGCAGATCTTGCGGCCCGCGTCGATGCCCTCGACATCGGCAGTCGGGTCCTGCTCGGCGTAGCCGCGCGCCTGCGCGTCACGGAGCGCCGATTCATAGCTTTGTCCGCGCTCGAGCATCTGCGTGAGGATAAAATTCGTTGTGCCGTTCAGAATGCCGCGCACCTCGTAAATTTCGTTTGCTCCGAGGCACTGACTCAGCGGATGCAGCACCGGGATGCCGCCGCCGACGGAGGCCTCAAACAAAAGGCTTACACCGCTGGCTTTTGCTAGCGCCAGAAGTTCCGTGCCGTGCTCGGCGATGAGTTGCTTGTTGGCCGTTACGACGTGCTTGCCTGCGGCAAGCGCGCGGCGGACATACTCGAGCGCCGCGCCGCAGCCGCCGATCGTCTCTATAACGAGAAACACGTTCGCGTCGCGCTCGATCACAGAAAAATCCGTGACGACCTTGTCCCGGTACAGCCTGTCCGGCAGTTCGCGGCGTGCCAGCACATACGCAAGTTCCAGCTGTTCCCCTGCGCTTCGTTCAAGCAGGCTTACGTCCCGCAGCAGAATTTCCGCGCAGCTTCCGCCGACGACGCCGGGACCGAGAATGGCAAGCTTTTTCATGACGGACCTCCTTATGCTTCGTTGGCCCTGCGGTAGATCGCAAGGATCTTCTCGTAGTCCAGCACGCGGAACGTGCCGATCGTGCGTGTTTTTCCGTAGCTGCACCGGCTGGCAAGGTCTGCAAGCCCCGCCTCGTCCTGCTTGCCGCAGGAGAGTTCGCCCAGGCACACGGGCATGCCGATAGAGCGGAAGAACGATTCCTGCTTTGCGATGCCGGCGAGGGCGGCGGCAGTGTCGTCTGCCTCCTCCACATGCCAGACGTTCCGTGCGAAGCGGGCAAAGCGTGCCGGGCTTTCGTCCATGACGGATCTTGCCCAGCTGCTCCAGACGGCGGTCAGGCTGTCGCCGTGGTAGACGTCAAATTTCTCGCTCAGTGCATGCCCCAGCTGGTGCGTGGCGAAATCCTTTTTGCCGCCGAGGCCGGTCAGGCCGTTGTGCGACAGGGAGCCTGCCCACATGATTTCGCTCATAGCCTTCTCGTCATGTGCGTCACGCACGGCGGCAGGGCCGTATTCCAGCACGACGCGCAGCAGTGCCTCGGCCAGTTCGTCCGTCAGGGCATTGTCGGTGACGGGGTTAAAATACCGGTCGAGCGTGTGCATGAGAATATCGCTCACGCCGCAGGCGACCTGATGCACCGGGAGCGTCGCGGCAAGCAGGGGGTCGAGAATGGCGAAGGCCGGGCGGTTGAACGGGGTGTTGAGGCCGCGCTTTTCGCCTGCTTCCGCGTTGGTCAGAACAGCGGAGTCGCTCGTCTCGCTGCCGGCTGCCGGGATGGTCAGCACGACACCGACGGGCATGGATTTTGTCAGCGGTGCGCGGCGCTTCCAGAATTCCCAGATGTCTGTGCCGGGGTTGGCAGCGCCGTGGGCGATGGCCTTGCAGGTATCGATGACGCTGCCGCCGCCGACTGCCAGAATCAACTCCGCGCCCGATTCCAGCGCCAGCTGCACGCCCTCACGGGCCAGCGCCACGCGCGGGTTCGGCTGTACGCCGCCGAGCGAGCGATAGCGGACGTCCGCCTTGTCCAGGAGCCGGAACACGCGGTCAAGCAATCCGCTTTTCTTCGCGCTTGCGCCGCCGTAGACGACCAGCACGCGCGAAAGCCCGCGCTTTTTCAGCAGTTCCGGCAGCTTCTCCGTGCTGCCTGCGCCAAACACGATCTCAGTCGGTACGAAATATTCAAATGCCTGCATATGCTTATCCTGCGACGCAGTCTGCCTTGACTACGCCCTTCCTTTCTGCGATTTGCTGGGTCAGCGCTTCGATGTTGCAGTTGAGATTGCTTGTCTCTGCCGAAATGGTCACCATGGCGCGGCCTCCGGTGGGGATCGACTGGTTAATGGTCAGTATATTCGCGCCGCAACTGGCAAAAATAGTTAATATCTCGGACAGGATGCCGGCCTTGTCCTTGAGCATGATCTGAAACGTGATGATGCGGCCCGCCATCAGGTTCTGAAACGGCGCGATGGCGTCGCGGTACTTATAAAATGCGCTGCGGCTGATGCCGACTGCCTGCGCGGCCACGTTGACCTTGTCCGTCTCGCCGGTTTCGAGCATCCGCTTGGCCTCGGCGACCTTCTGGAAGATCTCCGGCAGGGCTGCGGCCTCCACAATATAATACTTCGGGCTTTGTTCCATAGCGTTCACCTCATAATTGTCCGTGTTGGAAAAGCAAGTGTCTATAGTCAGACTCCAATATACACCACATACCCGCAAAATGCAAGCAGAAAAGCACAGGAGGAAGTTCAAACCATGAAAAGCCGCAAGATCTGGAAGACTGTTCTGATCGTGCTGGGCTGCGCGCTCGGTGCGTGGGCATTCGGCGCGCTGCTGCTGCCGGTGCTGCTGCCGTTTTTTATCGGGCTTGCCGTGAGCCTGCTGGCGGAAAAACCGGTGCGGTTTCTGCAGACGCGGGGGCATGTTCCGCGCCCGCTGGCGTCCGGGCTGTGTGTACTGCTGCTGTTCGGGATTTTGTTTGGCGGACTGTTTTTTCTGTGCCGCCTGCTGTGCTCGGAGGCGGCGGATCTTGCCCGTCAGCTGCCGCAGCTGGCGGAAAATCTGACTCCGCTTTTTGAACGCCTGAAATCACGCCTGCTCACACTTGCCGGACGGCTGCCGGACGGGCTCGGAACGGGCCTACGTGCGGGCGTCGAGGAGTTTTTCAAGACCGGTGCGGGCTTCGGTACGAAACTCTACGAGACGCTCTTTTCCTGGGCTTCCGGCGTCATCGGACGGCTGCCGGATGCGGTCCTGTTTGCGGTGACGGCGATTTTGTCCAGCTTTATGCTCTCCGGCGAACTGCCCGCCATCCGCAGCTGGCTGCGCCGCGCGGTGCGGCCCGCGTGGTTGGAAAAATTGCAGACGCTCGGCGGACATGTGCGCGCGACGCTCGGCGGCTGGCTTCGGGCGCAGCTGAAGCTGATGGGCATTACATTTTTGATTCTGAACGCAGGGCTTTTGCTGCTGCGGGTGCGCTATCCGGTGCTGGCAGCGCTGGTCATCACGCTGGTCGATGCGCTGCCGGTGTTCGGTACGGGCACGATTCTGATTCCATGGGCGCTGGCGCTGTTTCTGCGCGGCGAGACGAAAACCGGCATTGGCCTTGTCATTCTGTATGGAGCCGCAGCCCTCAGCCGGCAGGCGCTTGAGCCGCGTCTGGTCGGAAAGCAGGTGGGGCTGAATCCGGTGCTGACGCTGCTGGCGCTTTACACGGGCTACCGGCTGCTGGGCGTGGGCGGGATGATCGTGTTTCCCATCGCGGCCATGCTCTTCAAGCAGATCTGGGATCATTCCGGCCTGCAGCCGGAGGGATAGTGGCGCAGGACTTGCGCGCTGTGCCGCGGCACGGTATAATAGCGCCGAAGGAGGCGGTGCGCATGGTTTTGGAACAGACGGCCGCGCGGCAGGCAAAGCTGCTGTCGCTCCTGCGGCGGGAATTCGGCTTGTCTGCCGGACTGGTCAAGCGGCTCAAATGGCAGAACGCGCTGTTTGTAAACGACGCGCCCGCGCATACCGATGCGCCGGTCATGCCCGGCGACCGGGTGCGCGTCGTGCTGGAGGAGCGGACGGAGGGCTTTGAGCCGGAGCCACTGCCGCTTTCCATCCTTTATGAAGATGAATGCTTTCTCGCTGTGGACAAGCCCTCTGGAATGCTGGTGCATCCGTCGCCGCAGAAAAACAGCGGGACGCTGGCAAACGGCGTGCTGTATCACCTGCTGGCGCGCGGCGAGGCCTCCGGCGTCCATCCCGTGACGCGGCTCGACCGGGACACGTTCGGCGTGGTGATTTTGGCGAAAAACGCGAATATCCACGACCGGTTCTGCCGGATGCTGCGCGAGCGGCAGCTGGAGAAGACCTATCTTGCTTCGGTTTTCGGCCAGCCGCCGCAGGCGGAAGGGCAGATCGACCTGCCGGTCTATAAGATCGGCGGCGGGAATCTCATCCGTATTGTGGACGAGCGGGGACAGAAGGCGCTGACGCAGTACCGCGTGCTGGAACGGGCGGAAAAAACAGCACTTCTGGAACTGCACCCTCTGACGGGCCGCACGCATCAGCTGCGGCTGCACTGCATGGCCTCCGGTTTCCCCATCTTAGGCGACCCGCAGTATACAAGCCCGGAATCGACGGCGTATTCCGCTGCCCACGGACTGTTCACGCAGCAGCTGTGTGCCGCAAGGCTCGTTTTCCCGCACCCCATGACGGGGGAGCGGATGGAAATTTTGTCGAGGCAGGCAGTTTTCTTTCCGAAAGACTAGGCAAGCGCCATGCTTTTCTGATATAATGTATAATATTAAAAGCATAGGAGACGCTGCATGGAGAAAAAGAACGCAGTCTATACCATCACAGAAGATCAGTCGCCGGAGGAAGCCCGGCGGGAGCATGTTATGCTCGTTGTGCGCAATCTGGAGGCGGGCGCGGCGGCTGTTTTGTTTCTGGCCTCGTTTGCGCTGGCGGATATCCACAAACTGCTGCGCGCAGCGGCGTATTTTCTCGGCGCGGGCGCGTATTTTGCTGAGATCCTCGTCCTGACGGACGGCTTCCGGCGCAAAGTCCCGCAGAAGGAACTCTTCATGGCATACTGCTTCGGCCCCTTGTACATCTTACTTGGCCTGAGTTATCTGCTCGAAGCATGACCGCATAGCCGGCAGAACCCCTCCGACCCGGCGTACCGCCGCGCCGCCTCCCTGAAAGGGGAGGCTTTTTTCTGGGATGAAAAATTTTTCTTCAAACGCGCGCAACCTTCGCGGAAATTTTGCGTGTGGAAAAGAGAAATACAGCGGCGGACGCGGCGCGGCCCACAATATCTTGTGGCGGATGTTACGTCTACCTCGCAACATGGGGCGAAAGGGGCTGAAATGCTTGGAAAAACAGCCATTTTCGTAAAAATTGGTTGCATTTTTTAATTTTTATGGTAAACTGATTACATAAAAATCTGCGGCTGCAACAGGCCGCAAATTGAAAGAGGTGCACTTATGAAGCGTACATTTGGAAGATTCATGAGCCTGCTGCTGGTCCTCGCCATGGTATTGGCGATGGTGCCTGCGGCATTGGCTGCAAATCAGGCGTACAGCGTCGAGCCGGACTCGACGATCAAGATCAAGACGTCGATCACAGGCTTTACTGTGACAAACTGGAAATCCAGTGATGAGAGCGTCGCGACAGTCACAGCTGTCAGCGGCAGCACAACAGAGGCAACTGTGACCGGCGTAAAGGCCAGCAATACAGCTGTCCGGATCACGGCCACCGGCAAGGTAAATGGTCGTGATTATTCGGAGTATTTCACGGTTTATGTGCGGGACGCATATACTCTCACGCTGGCGCTAAGCAACAGCAACATCAACGGCACGGTTGCGCTGAATCAGGGCGACACCAGAACGCTCACCGCGACTGTCACGGTCGGCAGCAGCGGCGGTGTGACCGCAGGCAATCTGGCAAACTGCGAGGTGCATTTTACCAGCGATAGCGATGCCATCTCGGTTTCTCCTGCCAGCGCGAAGGTCACCGCAAGCACAGTCGGCAACTACACGACCTATAAGGTTGAAGCGACTGTCAAAGCAGAGAAGGTCGGCGGCGCAACGCTGACGGCACAGGTCTATTACAAGAGCGATAAAGGCATGAAGCCGTCCACGTCCGCGACTGCGACCAAGACCATCGGCTTCAGAGTCAGCGGCGCAGCAACGGTCACGGTCACACTGCCGGACGCGCAGAAGACGCTTTCGCTGGAAGCGATGGGCACGAGCGGCACGCTTCAGCCGAAGGTGTCCGGCTATTCCGGCACGGCGCAGCCGAAGCTGCTGTATCTGTATGACAGCGAGGACAACAGTCTGTATGTCCGACCCAACACCGCTACGACTTCTGCAACGGTGGAGCCGTACAAGGCTTGCGACGCGACGAACATCTATATCTGCATTGCAAGCTACAATGCTGGCAAGACATATAAGGATGCCGAGGAAGGAAAACTTGTTGGTTCTTATGCTGTCTGCACGGTCAGCATCAAGAATAAGGGTATGTCTGTTACAGCGCTCGAAGTCATGAACAGCGAGAGCGTGACGTATAACGGGAAGACTTCCCGTCTGCAAACACTGCTGGACAACGGCACGATGGTCTTCGGCCTGCAGGACAGCTATTACAAGCCCGCTGTGGTTTCCCCGATGATCCGCGGTACACTCGAAGTGACCGCGCGCATCAAGGCGCCCGATTCGCTGCTTAATAGCGAGACAGATCGGAGAAATGCGTATTCTCGCATCGAGTGGACGAGTTCCGCACCTGCTGTTGCAAAGGTAAAGACTACTTCGTCTGACGATCAGAAGGCGGTTGCAACGATTGAGGCTGTCGCACCCGGCACGGCGACGATCACCGCAAAGGTCGATGGCAATGTAACGGCGACCTATTCCGTCACGGTCTATCAGGGCCGTGCGTATCAGATTAAGGAAGAGCCGAGCATCGGTGAGACGGTCGGCAGAATGACGGACGCTGAACTCAAGAGCATGTTTGAGCAGGAATCGGCCAAGGTCGAGATCCAGACCAGCATTTACGCGGATGAGACGGCAATTTATGGACTGCCGGTCAAGAACGCAAGTGTTGTGACGAATACCGATGGCAGCAAGCAGTTCAAATACACGCTCGATGGCCTCAAAACGGCTACAAAGGAATTCTTCTACAACAGAAATGACCTTGCGGACGCAGGCGTTACGACAACCGGGAAAGTGACTTTCTCCGACATTTCCTTTACGGAGCAGCCCGCAAACGCGGCGTACAAGCTTACCGATACCTTTGCTGATCTGGCTATGACGGCGTCGGTTTCGACGGGTACGATCAAATCCGTGGTCTGGTACATGAACAGCGACCAGTCGAACGGTGCAGACCGTGCAATCTATACCGATCCTGCGTCCAAGACCAGCCCCATGCGTTCGGTCCTGAGCAATATCAAGCAGTATATCACCGGCACGGGTACTTATGTGTTCTACTGCCGCGTCACGACGAGTGACGGCAAGTACGCGGAAACCCGCAAGGCAAGCATCACCATCACCGGTGAGAACCACATTGAGATCACCTTCAAACCGACTGCGGTAAAGGCCGGCGAGACGTTCACCATCACCGGCGTGCCGCAGGAGTATGTCAACGGAAAGCTGACCAACGTGACCGGCAAGACCTATACGATCACATGGACCTCGAGCGACGAGAATATTGTCAAGCTTTCCAGCAAAACCAGCACCAACAGCAGCCCCTCCGTCACCGCGACGGCCAAGGCTGGCGGTCAGGTCACCATCAAGGCTGAGACGACCATCGGCTCGAAGAAGTATGCCGCTGAAAAGGTGTTCACCGTCACGGTTCCCGAGGCGGCCAACGTTGCGCTGACGCTCGGCGAGAACGACACCTATGTCCTGCTCGACGGCAGCAAGATCGCCGCGGCAGTCAAGACCGCCGCGAAGGTCACGCCCAGCACCTTTACCTTTGAGTCCCCGGCCAACGGCACGCTCTATACCTCGAGCGCCATGTCCGGCACGGTCAGCACGACGACCAAGTATTCTGCCAGCGAAGTCAGCAAGATGGTCTACCGTCCGACGAGAACCACCGGCACGCACACCATCAAGTACGCCGCCTATGACGGCAGCGCCCAGATCGCAACCGGCACGATCATCGTCATGACCAGCGCAAGCACGGTTGAATACCACATCTCTGCCAATGAAAAGCAGCAGATGTCCGTCAGCGACTTCCAGCGCGTCTACGGCTCCGGCCTGAGCACCGTGACCTTCGGCTCGAACACCGATACCCGCGGCGCTCTGTACAAGGGCAGCACGACCAGTTCCGGCAAGGTCGGCAGCGAGTCCTACAGCGTCTCGACCGGCTCGAACCTGCTGAAGAACGTCTACTTCATCGCGGGCAGCACCACGTCGAAGTACACCGTGACCATCCCCTTCACGGCAAGCGGCTCGTCCGGCCAGATGAACGGCCAGCTTGTGGTCTATGTCAACGACACCCACACGCTGAACTCCACCGGCGCGTCCTTCCGCTCCATGGGCATTGCAAACGAACTCACGCCGGATAACGCCACCGGCAGCACCTACATCACCATTGACCGCATCGTCGGCGGTAAGCTTTACTCCGCCTACACCAGCATCAAGAACTGCACCGCGCTGACCAGCAAGGATCTCGGCAGCACGAAGTTCTACTTTACCGGCTCCAACAGCCTGGACAGCCTCTATGTCCTGCCGCTGGCCGACAGCAAGAGTGTCGAAATCTCCTATACCATCGACGGCAGCACGAAGGGCACCCTGTCCTTCTCGGTCAACCAGCAGACGGCTTCCAACCAGTTCACCGATGTGAGCGGTTCTTACAAGTGGGCAGCCAACTCGGTCGATTTCATGTACATGAACGACATCATCAAGGGCAACAACACCAAGAACCCGAAACTCTTCGGGCCGGGCGCCAAGATGACCCGCGCCATGCTCGTCACGGTTCTCTACCGCGCGGCAGGCGAACCCTCTGTTACCGGTATCACCAACAAGTTCACCGACAACAAGCAGGGCAAGTATTACTACAACGCGGTTCTCTGGGCCTCCAACAAGGGCATTGTCAACGGCGCGACCGCCACGACCTTTGACCCGGATGGCAACATCACCCGTGAGCAGATCGCAGCCATCCTGTACCGCTACGCGGGCAGCCCGTCCGTGACCGGTTCTCTGAGCGGCTACTCCGATCAGGCGCAGGTCAGTTCCTTCGCCGTCACGGCGATGCAGTGGGCCGTCGGCAGCGGCATCATCACCGGCGTCACCTCCGGCGGCAAGACGACCCTCTCCGCAAAGGGCAACGCCACCCGCGCTCAGGTCGCCGTCATGCTCCACCGCTTCCTCACCTTTGAATAATTCCAGATTTAAAACCGCCCCCGGTCCACAAAGCCGGGGGCGGTTTTCTGCGTGCGCACAAAAAGGGGGCATGCTGCAGCAGAAGCTTGTAGCATGCCCCTTGATTATTATTTTGCGTTGATGACCAGTTCGCCGTGCTGCACGTCGCAGACCAGCGTCTGGCCGGGCAGCACGTCGCCGCGCAGGATGCGCTGGGCAAGAAGTGTTTCGACCGTGTGCTGCAGATACCGGCGCAGCGGTCTTGCGCCGAACTGCGGGTCATAGGCTGCGTCAATGACGAACGACTTTGCCGCCGGAGTCAACTCGCATTTAAGCTGCTTGTCGGCAAGGCGCTTGTTGAGCGCCGCGATCTGCAAGTCAATAATGCCGGTGATATTCTCCTTCGACAGCGGCTTATAGAACACAATCTCGTCCAGCCGGTTGAGGAACTCCGGGCGGAAATTGCGGCGCAGAAGCGTCTGCACCTCGTTTTTCGCATCCTCAGAGATCTCGCCCTCCGGCGTGATGCCGTCCAGAATGGCCTGCGAACCGAGATTCGAGGTCAGAATGATGATGGTGTTCTTGAAGTCCACCGTGCGGCCCTGCGAGTCGGTGATACGACCGTCGTCGAGCACCTGCAGCAGAATGTTGAACACGTCCGGGTGCGCTTTTTCGATCTCGTCAAACAGAATGACGGAATACGGTCTGCGGCGCACGGCTTCGGTCAGCTGGCCGCCCTCCTCGTAGCCCACATATCCGGGAGGCGCACCGATCAGACGCGACACGGAGAATTTCTCCATATACTCCGACATATCGATCCGCACCAGATTCTTTTCATCGTCAAACAGCGCCTCTGCCAGCGTCTTGGCCAGTTCTGTCTTGCCAACGCCGGTAGGGCCAAGGAACAGGAACGAGCCGAGCGGCCGGTTCGGGTCCTGAATGCCTGCTCTGCTTCTCTGGATAGCCTCAGAGACGACGCGCACGGCCTCATCCTGGCCGACAACACGCTTGTGCAGCGTATCTTCGAGATGCAGCAGCTTGTCGCGTTCGCCCTCCATCAGTCTTGCGGTCGGGATACCCGTCCAGCGCTCGATGATCTTGGCAATTTCCTCCTCCGTGACCTTGTTGCGGAGTAAACTCGTCTCCTTGCTGCTTTGCGCCAGTTTTTCCTCCTGCTCCAGCTGCTTTTTCGCTTCGGGCAGATCGCCGTACTTCAGCTTCGCGGCCTTTTCGAGATCGTAACTCTGTTCGGCAGATTCAATATCGCGGTTGATCTGCTCGATGCGTTCGCGCAGCTGCTGCACGCGGCCGATTGCGTTCTTCTCGTTTTCCCATTTGGCTTTCATGGAGTTGAACGTTTCGCGCTGTTCGGCCAGTTCCTTTTGCAGTTCCGTCAGCCGCGCCTTGGAAAGTTCATCGTCCTCGTTTTTGAGCGCTGCTTCCTCAATCTGCATCTGGATGATCTTGCGGTTGATGACATCCAGTTCGGTCGGCATGGAGTCCATTTCCGTTCGGATCATGGCGCAGGCCTCGTCAATGAGGTCAATGGCCTTGTCAGGCAGGAAACGGTCGGTGATATAGCGGTTCGAGAGCGTTGCGGCGGCAATGATTGCATTGTCTGTGATCTTGACGCCATGGAAGACCTCATAGCGGGATTCCAGACCACGCAGGATGGCGATGGTATCCTCCACCGTCGGCTCCTGCACCAGAACGGTCTGGAACCGGCGCTCGAGCGCGGGATCCTTTTCGATATACTGGCGGTATTCGTCTAGCGTGGTTGCGCCGATGCAGTGCAGTTCACCGCGCGCGAGCATCGGCTTTAGCAGATTGCCCGCGTCCATGGAGCCCTCGGTCTTGCCCGCACCAACAATGGTATGCAGTTCATCGATAAACAGGATGATACGCCCTTCGGACTTTTTGACCTCGGCCAGCACGGCCTTCAGACGTTCCTCAAATTCGCCGCGGTACTTTGCGCCCGCGATCAATGCGCCCATGTCGAGTGAAAAGATCGTCTTGTCCTGCAGGGACTTCGGAACCTCGTTTGCGACAATGCGCTGTGCAAGCCCCTCGACGATGGCCGTCTTACCGACGCCCGGTTCGCCGATCAGCACAGGGTTGTTCTTCGTCTTACGGGACAAAATGCGGATGACGTTTCGGATTTCATCGTCACGGCCGATGACCGGATCCATTTTCTGTTCCCGCGCGCGCTTGACCAGATCCGTACCGTATTTGGCAAGCGCCTCATAGGTATCCTCCGGCGTGTCGGACGTTACGCGCTGATTGCCGCGCACCGACTGCAGTGCCAGCAGACAGGCCTCCTTCGTGATCTGGTACGGACGGAACAGATTTTTCAGCGTTGCATCCGCATTTTCAATCAGGGACAAAAACAGATGCTCGACGGAGACATATTCGTCCTTCATCTGCTTTGCGATGTCTTCCGCGCTGTTCAGCGCCGTATCAACGGCACGCGCAACATAATATTTATCTGCCTCACGGCCCGAGCCGGTCACGCGCGGGAGTTTTCCTAAGTCTGCATCGACCGCAGCCTCAAAGCTTTCGAGCGTGATACCCATCTTTTTCAGCAGCTGCGGCACAAGGCCGTTCTCCTGCCTCAAAAGTGCGGCCAGCAGATGGATTTGCTCAATCTGCTGGTTCTGATTTTCAATGGTCAGTTTCTGGGCGGCCTGAATGGCCTCCAGAGATTTTTGTGTATAGTTTTGTGCGTTCATAATTCACACCTCTTCTTCCAACGTTAGCACTCTATACATGTGAGTGCTAATTCACTTTGGCTTCATCATAGACCTGTGCCCGGATTTTGTCAAGAGGATAAGGGGATAAAAATTATGATATTTTTGTAAACATTTGATCGAAAAAAGTTTTTTCGGATTTAATAGTTATTTAAAAACTTGCCGCTAAGTTTTTTAATAAACCCTTGCTATTATAATCATGCAAGAAGCGATATACACTTTTTCATTTTCCCCTCATATTGATAAAGAATCCCCCGCAGACAAGCCGGTCACTTGTTTGCGGGGTTTCTTTTATATTCTAAAGCAATGACGATTTCTTTCGGTTTTCTCAACGCCCACTAATTCTTCTGGATTAAGAATTATGCGTTACCCTTCAGAATTTCCAGCGCCTGCTTTGTGTCGCAGTCGAACAGTTCGCGTTCTCCTGCATCGACGAGCAGCAGCGCATCTTCGTGCCGCCGAATGACGGATGAGCCGCCGCGGTCTGCCTCCAGTGCACACAGTTCCGGGAAAAACCGCGACGGAAACAGGCACGGGTTGCCGCGCTTTCCGTTGTGCGCTGCGGTGGTAATGCAGTTCGGGTGTTCCTGCCATGCGTCCACAATGCGTCGTACCGTTCCGGCCTGCAGCAGCGGCTGGTCGGCGACCATGTACAAGATTCCGGCACAGTCCGCCATCGCCCGTGTGCCGAGGCGAATGGTGCGGCTGATGCCGTCCTCTGGCCGGTCGTTCAGAATGGCATCGAAGCCCGCTTGCGAAGCCTCTTCCAGAAGCGAGGGATACTGCGAAACGACCGTGACGCGGACAAATACGCCCGCCGGGATCGCCTCAAGTGCCCGCGAGAACAGGCTTTGCCCGTCAAAGCGCGCGGTCAACTTGTTTTCTCCAAAACGGGAAGCATTTCCGGCCGCCATGAGCAGGCAGCCGATGGGAGGCGCAGAGAATGCAGCCATATTGTGTACTCCTTTAGGAACCGCTGATACCCGCAGACGATGGAATCATCGATTCCTTGTGATTTTCTACAAAACAGTATAGCTATTTTTGCATATTTTCGCAAGAATCATACGATTTTTTCGACATTCACGAAAAAATTCGTTATTCAAAAAGTAGGATAATGCTTTTGCTTTCTCTTCAAATCCGGATATGCTACAATAAAAACAAATAAAAGTGGAAAAATGGCGGATTTCATGCGCAGACGCGTAAAATCCGCCTATAACCCGGCAAATGGAGGTAATCGAATGAACATCGTAGGCAGAAGCGAGGTTCGTGTTGACGCCTTTGACAAGGCGACCGGCCGGACGAAATACTATGATGATCTGGCCCCAAAGGATGCGCTGATTGTCAGAGTCAAGCATTCGACCATTGCACACGGCTTCGTCAAGTCGGTTGACATCAGCAAGGCCGAGAAAATTCCCGGCGTTGTCAAGATCCTGACCTGCTTTGATGTGCCGGACATCCCGTTCCCCACGGCCGGCCACCCGTGGTCAATGGATCCGTCTCATCAGGATATTGCCGACCGGCACCTGCTGAACCAGCATGTGCGCTATTATGGCGATGATGTGTGCGCTGTTATCGCCGAGGATGAGGTTGCGGCTATGCAGGCCGTACGCGCCATTGAGGTCGAATACGAGGAATTGCCGTTCGTGCTCGACGTGCAGAAGGCCATGGAGCCCGGCGCGCCGCAGCTGCACGAGACGTTCCCCAACAACATTCTCAAGCATACGACCGCCTCGGCGGGCAATTATGCCGAAGCGATCAAAGAACCGGGCCTGATCAAAGTCGAGGGCTGGTACGAAACGCCTACCGTACAGCACTGCCACATTGAAAACCACGGCTGCTTCTGCTACGCGGAAAACGGTCGTCTGGTCGTGACGAGTTCCACGCAGATCCCGCACATCATCCGCCGTGTTGTCGGACAGGCGCTGGGCCGTCCGTGGGGCGACATCCGCGTCGTCAAGCCGTACATCGGCGGCGGCTTCGGCAACAAGCAGGACGCGCTCTATGAGCCGCTGTGCGCATGGTGCTGCACGCAGGTCGGCGGCCGCTGCGTCAAGCTTGACTGCTCACGCGAAGAGACGTTTGTCTCCAACCGCGTCCGCCATGCCATCCGCACGCACATCATCTCCTGGCTGCGCAAGGACGGCACCATCGCCGCCAAGAAGGTCGAGTGCTTCTCCAACCAGGGCTCCTACGCCTCCCACGGCCATTCGATTGTCGCCAAGGCGCTCGGCTCCTTTAACCAGCACTATCCCTGCCCCAACTTTGAGGGCGATGCCTATACTGTTTTCACCAACCGCCCGGCGGCGGGCGCCATGCGCGGCTATGGCATGCCGCAGGCGTCGTTCGCGGATGAGTCCCACGCGGAGCAGTGCGCAGAGGCTGTCGGCATGACGCCGCTGGCCTACCGCTGGCAGAACCTGATGAAGCCCGGCTACGTTGACGGCTTCTCGAAAAACGAACTTTATGAGGACTCCTACCGGCAGTGTATGGAAAAGGGCATGAAGGCCATCGGCTATGAAGAAAAGCTGAAGGCCTACGCCAACCAGACCGGTCCCATCCGCCGCGGTATCGGCCTTGCGACCTTCTGGTACAACACTGCTGTTTTCCCCATTTCGCTGGAAACCTCCTCCTGCCGTCTGCAGCTGAATCTCGACGGCACGGTCAATCTGCAGGTCGGCGAAACGGAGATCGGTCAGGGCGCAGATACGGCCTATGCGCAGATGTGCGCGGAGATCCTTGGCCTGTCCGATTATAAAAAAGTACATGTTCTGTCCTGCCAGGATACCGATGTGACCCCGACAGGCCTCGGCGCATACGCTTCCCGTCAGACGTTCACCGCAGGCTTCTCCATCCGGCAGACGTCCGAGCTGCTGAAGCGGAAGATTCTCGAATACGCCTGCGAGGTCACACGTCAGGCAACCTATAACATGGATATTATCGACTCCAACATCGTCCGTATCACCGATGGACGTGTGCTCATGAGCCTGTCCGAGTTGTCCATGACCGCGCAGTATAACCCGGTCCATTCCGAGCATCTGACAGCGGAATCGACCTACACCATCCGCAACAACGCCTATTCCTTCGGCTGCACGTTCGCCGAGGTCGAGGTCGATATCCCGATGTGCAAGGTCAAGCTCCTGAACATCGTGAACGTCCATGACTGCGGCAAGCTCATCAACCCCGCGCTGGCCGAGGCGCAGGTCCACGGCGGCATGTCGATGGGCATCGGCTACGGCCTGTCCGAGCAGCTGCTGTTCGATGAGAAGACCGGCCGGCCGCTCAACAATAACCTGCTTGACTACAAACTTTCGACCTTTATGGATCATCCGAACCTCGAAGCCGAGTTTGTGGAAAACTATGAGCCGACCTCTGCGTTCGGCACCAAGGCGCTGGGCGAGCCGCCCGCCTGCTCCCCGGCCCCTGCCATCCGCAATGCCATTTATCATGCGACCGGCGTCGCCATCAATCAGGTGCCGATCACACCGCACGTCCTCTTCGCCAAATTCACCGAAGCGGGCTTGATTCAGGACTGAGGGAGGGAACAGACTATGTATGATATGAAAGCGCTCTATGAAGCGTACAGCGTAGAAGAAGCAGTCAAGCTTCGTCTGGAGCATCCCGAAGCGCAGATCATCGCGGGCGGCACGGACGTGCTCGTCCAGATGCGCGAAGGCCGCCGTGCGGGCAAGGAACTCATCTCCATCCAGAAGATCGACTCCATGCGCGGCGTGTGTATGGACGAAAACGAAAACATCCGCATCGGCTCGCTTACAACCTTTTCCCACATTACGCATAATCCTATCATCATTGAAAAGATCAACGTGCTGGGCGAAGCCGTCGATATGGTCGGCGGCCCGCAGATCCGCAACGCCGGCACCATCGGCGGCAACACCTGCAACGGCGTGACCTCTGCCGATTCCGCTTCTACGCTCCACGCATGGGAGGCGATTGTCGAACTGACCGGCGTGAACGGCAAGCGGTATCTGCCGATCAAGGACTTCTATATCAAGGCCGGTACGGTCGATATCAACGTCGCCGAGGGTGAAATTCAGACTGCAATTCTGATTCCGAAGGCCTCGTGGGAAAATACGAAGGGCTTCTATATCAAATACGGCATGCGCAACGCTATGGAAATTGCCACGACCGGCTGCTCCGTCAATGTGCGGCTGTCCGCGGACAAGAAAACGTTCGACCGTGTGCGCATCGCCTACGGCGTCGCGGGTCCTGTGCCCATGCGCGCACCGAGCGCCGAGGCCATTGTAAACGGCCAGCCCGTCACAATGGAAAATGTTGAGGCGTTCTCCAAGGCCGTTCTGGAGGACATCAATCCCCGTGATTCCTGGCGTGCCAGCAAGGCGTTCCGCAAGCACATCGCCGTGGAAATGGCCAAGCGCGCACTCATCGAGTCTGTCAAACGCTGCGGAGGTGAAATCTGATGGCACAGTACGCTCTTGTCAAATGCAACATCAACGGCAAAGACGTGGAAAAGATCGTCGATGTCCGTGCAAGTCTGACGGATATGCTCCGCAATGATTTCCGGCTTACGTCTGTGAAAAAGGGCTGTGAGGTCGGCGAATGCGGCGCATGCACCGCGCTTATCGACGGCGAGGCGATCAACACCTGTCTGTATCTGGCTGTCTGGGCCGAGGGCAAGCACATTATCACGCTCGAGGGCCTGATGAACCCTGACGGCACCGTCTCCGACGTGCAGAAGGCTTTCATGGAGGAAACGTCTATCCAGTGCGGCTTCTGCATCCCCGGTTTCATTCTGACGGCGACCGAGATCGTCAACTCCGGAAAGGAATACACGGACGACGAACTGCGCAAGCTTCTTTCCGGCCACCTGTGCCGCTGCACAGGCTACCAGAACATTTTCCGCGCCGTAAAAAAGACCATGCTCCGCCGCCTCGGAAAAAACGAGGAAGCAGAGTTGGTGCGATAATTTATAAACATAAAAACTGCCCGCCGGAAAAGGTGAACACGCATAGGGGCAACAATAAATAACCGTTCAGAGAAACAACCGGCAACAGCCATTTGACTGTTGCCGGTTGTTTTTCATGGGCCGGGAGCGCTCCAAAAGGATATAATGATCGTTCGCTTCTTCAGACCGGTGCGCCGATCCTTTCCAGCTTGGCTACCCGCCGACGGAATTCTTCACTGGATGAGAATTCTGCATGAAGAAAAGCATCAATCAGCTCTGATGCGACAAGGTCGCCTATGATCTGCCCGCCCATGGTAATGATCTGCACGTTATCGTGCTCAACGCACTGGTGTGCAGTATAAATATCGTGGCAGACAGTTGCACGGATACCCTGTACACGGTTACACGCAATGGCAGCGCCTACGCCGGTGCCACAGAACATGATGCCGCGCATCCCTTCGTTTTCGAGAATGATCTTGCATATTTGTTGAGCAATATCCGGAAAATCTACCGGTTCAGTAGAATGGCAGCCAAGGTCAACGACCTCATATTTTTTTTTCAGCTCTGGCATAAGCTTTGCCTTTAATTCAAAGCCGCAGTGATCTGATGCAACAACTATTTTCATATTCTTCCTCCGTTTGTGGATGATATTGGGGCCGCGCCTTCAGGCATTATAAAAGATCTCCTCCGGTGAGACCCATGTTTCGGATGCAGTCTCATCAAATGGGAGAACGCAGTCCCTGCATTTTGCCCACCATGCCTGCATGACAGGCATTTGACGCATCTGTTTTATATCTGCCTCAAAATCTGTGCCAGTATAGTCGAAATATTGGAAAAGCTTGTCGCCGTAAAGATAGACACTGTGGTTCCGATGGTGGTGTGCGGCCATGATCTCGCAAACCTCTATGGGCACATTTCTGTGCATTTCGACGTATTGATCGATTTTTTCTGGCTTCAACCGGGAAATCGTAACCTTACGCATGATTGCTCCCTCCCAGATGCTCGGATGCTGCAAGCAGCGCATAAAAGTATATTCGAATGGATAAAAGAAGATCCTCGATGGAAGTAAACTCGTCACACTGGTGAGCGCGCCCCCTCCCTTCTCCAAAAGGCGACGGCTTTCGAAACTCATTTCCAAAAATAACGCTGCTTCCCAACAGGGCCGCGTAGGTTCCGCCGGGATGAATATAGAGATCAGCAGCTTGCTTTGTTACTTGGTGATAAGCAGAACGCAAAACAGGGATCATCGGATCATCCGGAGAATAAAGATGCGCGGGAGAAATCAGAATATCAACGAGACGGAAGCCAAGATCCTTTGCATGAAGCCGAAGCTTTGCTTCCAAGTCATTCGGATCCATGGTCACACAAAAGCGGATATTGAAGGACAGCACCAAGTGATCGTGTTCCGTACGAGCCTTGACACAGACGCAGGTCAGCGAACCGGATAGCGCATCGGAACCTGCGATGTCAAAGGCTGCTCCGGAGAAGCCGTCAGCTACAAGTGCCGCTGTTCGCAGAATGGCTGTGTCGCCGGAAGGAAGAATATCCGCAGCGACAAGCAGTGCGGCCAGCCTGTTTATTGCGTTGACACCCGTATCCGGCATTGCCGGATGCGCGGAAACGCCCCTCGCAGTCAGACAAATATAAGAACCTTCGCGGCATATTTCTGTGCCGTATTCTGGGGCCAGTTTCTGAAGCTCGAACCATTTTTCCTCGCAATATGGGAGCGTACAATGTGCTTTGTCCGGCACGGAGGCGCCACTTTCGTCCCCACCGGAAAATTGGATAATTTCGTGAAAGGATTCATTGCACTCCAGAGTAAGGGATATACGCCCTTTGTGACCAATGCCGATCGCCCAGAAAGCGTCTGGGACCAGAGTGAAGTCTGGCTTTTGCCCATCAGATACCAATGCAGCAACGTCATCCATCCCGGTTTCTTCGTTGCAGCCAAAAATGAGCCGAACCCGGCTATTTAGAGAAGCCCCTGATTTTTGCAGAGCATCCAACGCATACAGCGAAGCAATGCATCCGCCCTTATCATCGCTTGAACCACGTCCGACAATGTAACCGTCTGTAATATAAGGCTCAAAAGGCGCCTTGCTCCAGTTACCAAGCGCAGGAACGACATCCAGATGCGGCATGATCCCAACGATTTTTTCGCCTTGCCCAATGTCACAATAACCATATTTTTTATGCTCCGGGATATATACTCTGAGGCCAAGACGCCTTGCCTGTTCAGCTGCCCTATCTAATGCACAGCGAACTTCATCGCCGTAGGGGGCGCCATGCACCGCTTCTCCACGGATGCTGGGGATCCGAATCAGTTCCATCAAGTCGGCGATCATTTTTTTGCGGTTCCCACGGAGATAGTCATTTAAAAATCATCATAGTTCATTTAGGCAATATCACTTCCTATGCGGTGGCAGGCTACAAGATGGCCGGGCACAAACTCTTTCAGAATAGGCTGCTTATGGAAGCACTCTTCTGATGCGAAACGACAGCGAGGGGCAAAGCGGCAACCAGGCTTTGGATTTATGGGAAAGGACAGCTCGCCTGTCAAAAAATCATCGTCATTCTTGGATTCGTGAATGACCGGCCTGGGAATGGCAGAAAGGAGTCCCTTGGTGTAAGGATGTAAGGGCTGCTGAAATAAAGTCTTTGCGCTGCACCGCTCGACGGTACAGCCAAGGTACATCACCATAATTTCGTCTGAAATGTGTTTTACGACGGAAAGATCGTGCGTAATAAAAATATAAGTCAGTCCATATTGCTCCTGCAGATCCTGCATCAGATTCAAGATTTGCGCCTGAATAGAAACATCCAATGCCGAGACTGGCTCATCGCAGACTATGAACCGGGGATTTAATGCGAGCGCACGGGCAATGCCGATGCGCTGTCGCCGTCCACCATCTAATTCATGCGGATAGCTGTACCGAAGACGCTCTGCTAACCCAACCGTCTCCATTAACTCACTGACACGCCGGGACCGTTCATTGGCGTCGGCGTATGCTTTATAGATGATCAAAGGCTCCTCAATCAATTCGCTGACACACATTCGTGGATCGAGCGATGAAAACGGATCCTGAAAAATCATTTGCATATCTTTCCGGAGCTGAAACCTCCGCTTTTTTGATGCGCCAACGGTTTCTTCTCCATCGAAGAGGACAGATCCGGAGGTAGCGTCTGTGAGCCCAAGAATCACGCGCCCAAGGGTGGACTTTCCGCAGCCGGATTCCCCTACGACGCCCAGCGTTTTTCCCTGTTCAATGGAAAAGGAAACATCGTCTACCGCGTGCAGGAAACCGTTTGGAGTCTTAAAATACTTTTTGAGGCGGGAGACCTCCAGCAGATTATTCATTTTCTGCTCCTTTCGTTACGAGCCAGCATTGAACCTGATGCCCAGGCTCCACCTCCACGGCGTCCGGCTGCGCTACAGTGCACTTTTCCATGCAGAACGGACAGCGGCCATGGAATTTACATCCAGACGGAAGATTTGTGGGATCTGGCATCAAGCCATTGATCGGCCGAAGCCGCCGCACATCCTCCTCAAGTCTGGGCAGTGAGTCGAACAGGCCCTTGGTATAGGGATGCTGAGGGTTTTTAAAAATGTGCGCCAAGCTTCCATATTCCACGATCTCGCCGGCATACATAATTGCAACACGATCGCATATTTCGGCAACAACGCCCAGATCATGCGTGATGAGCAGCATGGAGGTGGCAAATTGATCCCGCATCTTCTTCATCATCCGCAGCACCTGCGCCTGGATCGTTACGTCCAATGCGGTGGTTGGCTCATCAGCGATCAGGAGGTGGGGATTACAGGCTAATGCGATTGCAATTACGATCCGCTGCTTCATACCGCCGGAAAACTGGTGTGGATATTCCCGCCCCCGCTCTGCCGGAATGCCGACCAGCTGCATCATATTGACGGCCTGCTGAAGCGCTTGTGCCCTGGAGCATTTCTGGTGGTTTCGAATTACCTCTGCAATTTGATCAGACACCGTCAAGACAGGGTTCAGGGCTGTCATGGGATCCTGAAAGATCATGGAGATCTTATTTCCTCTGATTTTTCTCATCTCTTTGGCAGGCTTTTTTAGCAGGTCATCGCCCTCGAACAGAATTTCACCGCGGGTGATCTTTCCGGGAGGGGACGAAATGAGCTGCATAATTGAGAGTGCGGTGGTGGTTTTTCCTGCACCGGTTTCGCCGACAAGCCCCAATGTTTCTTTTTCTCTTAATTTCAGGTGGATCCCATTTACAGCGTGAACGATATGCTCGTCGGAATGAAATTCCACATACAGATCCCTGATCTCCAATATTGTACCCATAATGCCTCCTTACTGCTTCAATCGTGGATCCAACGCATCCCGCAGTCCGTCACCCAGCAAATTAAAGGCGATCAAGGTCACCATAATGGCGAGACCCGGACAGACAACGATCGGATAAAAATCTCGGATATACTGCCGGCCGGCTGAGATCATAGACCCCCATTCCGGCGTGGGCGGCTGAACGCCCAAACCGAGAAAGCTGAGACTTGAAACGATCAGAACATTGTCCGCTAGCCGTAAGGTAAAGATGACGAGGGCAGACGCAAACGCATTCGGAATAATGTGCTTAAAAATGATGCGCATATTTCCCGCACCGATCGCTTTGGACGATTCGATGTACTCTTGTTCCCGGACAGACAGCACGGCAGACCGTGTGACCCGGGCAAATAAGGGGACAGATCCGACACCGACTGCGATCATGGTGTTTACCACGCCGGAGCCAAGGGCTGCGCTGATCGCGATCGCAAGAAGGGTGCTGGGGATCGCCATCAGAATATCCATCAAACGCATGGCAATGTTATCATAAGCATTGCCAAAGTAACCTGCTGTTGCGCCAATGAGGCCGCCGATGACGGCGCCGATAAGCGCGCCAAACAACGCAATGAGCAGAGAGATCCTTCCGCCGTATAGTACACGTGTTAAAATGTCACGGCCAAAGTTATCGGTTCCCATCAGATGCTTTATGCTGGGGTACTGGAACGCGATGGGCTGATCCTGCTCATCAAAGGAGTAAGGAGACACCACGTTTGCGAAAATGGTCAGTAAGATTATGAGAACGATAACGCAGAGACTGATCATGGCCATTTTATTCCTTCTCAGTCTACGCCATGTAATGGAGAGACGGCTTTCTTTTTTATGCTTTCCCATCGCTTGCCTCCGCGTCAAATGCCTTTTTTCGCACGTGCCTGCTCTTGGAATACTGTGACATAATTCTGGGATCCACAAAGGCGTAACCAATATCCACTATGAGATTCACGGCAGAATAGACCAGCGCTATAAAAACCACCGCGCCTTGAATGACAGGGTAATTCCGGTTTTTGATTGCAGTTACCAGCAGACTACCCAGACCGGGGATAGAGAAAATTGATTCCACGACCATTGCGCCGGAAAGGCTTTGGCCTAACTGGGCGCCGATAACGGTGATAACCGGAAGAAGGGCGTTTTTCAGGGCGTGCTTTTCGATCACAATGAATTCACGCGTGCCTTTTGCTCTGGCGGTACGAATATAGTCCTGCCGAATGACCTCCAGCATATTGGAGCGGGTCATGCGGGTGATCGTTGCAACAGGATAGATGCCAATGGCAACCATAGGCATGATCCACTGCTTCGGGGTATCAAAGCCCGTGGCCGGAAGTAGCTTAAGCTTTACGGAAAATAGCAGCATCATCATGATCGCGAGCCAGAACTGAGGCAGAGAGGCGCCAATCAGAGAAATGAGGGATGCACCGTAATCAGCTACAGAATATTGCTTGGTAGCTGAGATGATCCCCAACGGGATGCCTAATACCGTAGCAAACAATACTGCGAGAAAGGCGAGCTTGATGGTCGTAGGATACCGTTTTAGAAGCTCGGTGGTGACGGGCTGCTTGGTCTGGTAAGATGAGCCGAAATCGAAACGTGTAATGACGCCTTTTGCGTAGTTGTAAAACTGGACAGGGAAGGGATCGTTCAAGCCATTCTCTTCCCGAAAGCTCTCAAGAGCTTCCTGAGAAGCCTCAGAGCCTAATGTGGCGATGGCTGCGTCGCCGGGCGAAAAATAGTTGATCGTGAAGGTTACAAATAAGACGCCGAGGACTACAGGGATAAACATAAGCAGCCGTTTTAATATATACTTCAGCATTTGTCTACTCCTTACTTAAGGGATGCCGTGGGATACATACCGATTGCGGTATGTATCCCACGTTTGGCTTATTGCGCAAAAGTAACGGATTTCAGATTGGGAACATTGGAAGGGTCGGCATCAAAGAATGTTACATAGTCCCGGGTGCCATAGGCGAAAATTGGTGTCAGCAGGGGGATTTCGTAGCAGTTCTCCGCTACATAGCGCTGGATTTCCTTATAGGCATCGTTCCGTTCTGCCGTGTCGGTAATGACGGCGGCCTTGTCCAGCATTTCATTAAACACAGGATCCAGAATTGCATTCGTCCCGCCATAGCTTTCATCGAAGAAGTTGTAGCACTGGCTGGGATCGCCGCTGGCACAACCGCAATTTCGGATCGTGAAGTAGGCCTCGCCGGTATTGCACATCGTTCCGGCAGTGGCAATATCATAGACCTTGATCTCGACGTTAATCCCGACAGCCTTCCAGTAGCTTTGCGCTGCTTCGGCTAGATTCACAAGTTCAGTGACCTCTTCCAAAACCAGTGTCAGATCCAGTCCATCAGGATAACCTGCTTCCGTCAAACACTCTTTTGCTAACTCCGGGTCATAGGCATAGTACTGTGCCTGGGACTCATAGAAGGGGAGCGTTGCGGCAACTGAGCTGTCTGCAACAGTGGCGGAGTCGCCATATGCGGCCTTCACAATGGCGGGGAGATCCAGTGCATACGCCAGAGCCTTACGAACATTGACATTGGAGACAACGTCATGCTCATCGTTGCACACGATGTAGAAGGTCTTTGTACTGAGCGTGTCATAGAGGACGCACCCATCCACACCATTGAGCATACGGGAATAATTACTTCCGCTGATATTGTCACAGGCATCTACACCGCCGGTCTCCAGCTCGATGAAACGGGTAGACGCATCAGCGATGAACCGGACGGTCAGGTTGGTGTAAGAAGGCTTGTCGCCCCAATAATTATCGTTGCGATGGCAGTTTACCCGGTCGCCCTCGACCCACTCATCAAAAATAAAAGCGCCGGTCCCCATAGGAGCTCTCGCCATCGTATCGTCGCCGCCCTGTTCGGTGTAGCTTTTACTGACGATGGCGCCGCGGGGATTGCTCAGGAAATTTAATGCACCAGAGAAAGCATAATTCATCGCAATCTCGACCGTGTTATCGTTCAGCGCCTTAGTATCGGCTGGATTAATGAAACCATAATAGGACGAGCTTGCAGAGCTTGCGCACATCCTTTGAATGGAATATACCACATCGTCAACAGTCAGCTTATCGCCATTGTGGAAGGAAACATCCTCCCGAATGCTCAGACGCAGGTGTGTATCGTCAGTAAACTCCCAGTCTGTTGCAAGTGCAGGGAATATCTCGCCGGTTTCGGCATTGCGTGTGACAAGCGTATCATAGATACAGTTCGTGATGATCTGTCCCATCAGATAAGCGTTGTTTTGGGGGTCCAGATTGCCGGGTTCTCCATTGGTCGCGTAAACAAACGTGTCCGCCGGAGTTGTTTTGGAAGCGCTTGCGACCGTTGATGCACCAGGAGCTATAGCACTGGATCCCGGCGCGGTGGGCTCAGCTGTACTGAACTCTGAGGGTGTGTCGACGCTGCTGCAGGCACATAAGGCAAGAAGCATGGCAAGGAGCAGGATGGATGCAAGTACACGTTTCATGTTTTCCTCCGTTTTGTTTCCCGGAGACCGGGAATATTTTCCTATCGGCGGGATCGCAGAGCCATGATACTCAGCGGGATACTCTTCTAAAAAGTAAACGTTTACATATTGGAGAAAAATAAAAGCCGCGATCAGACAGATGAGATTCCTGCGCCTCAAGGATATTCTAATTTTACACCATATTTTACGACTGTCAATATGGGAATTTGCTAAAAAAGCGCCGCTAAATTTGTACGTTTCTACAATTATAGAGAGTACAGGGGGTAGTCCTCCGAAAACACCTTGACATTTGAAAACGTTTACTATATAGTGAGATTATCCTATAAAACACAATGGAGAAGGCCATGTCATCAACAATCAAAGACGTTGCCCGATATGCCGGCGTTTCAACAGCAACTGTATCACGTGTAATTAATAACGACCCGAACGTCAAGCCACAAAATGCCGAAAAAGTGCGCGAGGCGATTAAAGCATGCAATTTTGTTCCGAATTTTGTTGCACGTAATTTAAAGAGCGCTCGCTCCAATACCATAGGTCTGGTGGTATCTGACATTTCCAACCCATACTTTACCGCGATGGCCAAGGTAATCGAGAGCTGCCTTCGCGAGCGGGGATATGATATGCTGATATGCAGCACAGATGAGGATCAGGCCAAGGAAGTCGGATACCTGGATCGCTTTATGAGCAACCGGGTGGACGGCATTATTCTCAACACAACGGGCAAAAATAACGAGTTCATCATTGAGTTAAGCAAAAAGCTCCCAATCGTTTTGATTGAGCGGCAGATCAGCTCGCCGGACTTCCACGGAGACTATGTAGGAGCCAATAATGCCAACAGCATTTATTCCATGACTCAATTTCTTTTGCGCATTGGTCACCGGCGGATCGGCTTTCTTAACAGCGAGCTCAGCGTAAGCACGGGGATAGAGCGGATGGAGGGGTTCACGCGGGCAATGCAGGATGCCCATATTAAGGTAAGCAAAGAGTACCATTATCTCCATGAAAGCCGCTATTTCAGCTACGAGGGCGGTTATGAGGGGGCTGAATGGATGATGGCGCAGGCACAGCCCCCAACTGCGCTGATTGCAGCCAATAATACGCTGGCGCTGGGGGCGCTTAGTTATCTGCGAAACAGCAACATCCGGGTGCCGGAGGACATTTCCTTTATGTGCTACGGTGAGCTGCAAAACAGCGCGCTTCTTTATATTGACCCGTCCTACTCCACCTTGAGTCCCAACACCATGGGGGAGCGGGCGGCCCGGTTTTTGCTTGATCGAATGGGCAACGCCAATGTGTTTAATCGGCAGGCAATTTTTGAAAGCCAGATCGTCATAGGGAAAAGTGTGCAAAATGCGTGATTTTTTCGTGTTTCATGTGTTGCATTCGAATTTGCTGAAGCATTGCAAGCAGCGCTGGCTGCTCTCACACACAATGTGCAAGTATCGAAGAGGGAAAAATGGACAGAGAATTGATATGTAAAATTTTGAATTCCGAGATGGGATTGGCAACAGGCTGTACAGAGCCAGCGGCGATCGCACTTTGCGCGGCTTATGCAAGGGAAGCATTGGCAGGAGATGTAGCCGAAATTGCTGTGCGTGCCAGTATAAATATCATTAAAAATGCTATGGCGGCGGGAATACCTGGGTGCAGTTATACAGGCGTGGCCTATGCTGCTGCACTCGGGGCGATTGCCGGGCAGACGCAGCGTCAGCTTCAGGCGATCGACCACGCAACGGAAGAGGAACGCAAAGCAGCAGAGGAGCTGGTCGCGGCAGGACGCGTTTTCTTGGAACGAAAGGACACCACGGAAGCGCTATACATAGAAATTGAGCTTCACAGCCGTTCTGGCCACCGTGCAAAGGCAATTATCGCCTCGACCCATGCCAACCTGGTTTATTTGCAGGCCGACGATGAGGTGCGCGTTGATCACCCCATTGGTACGCGGGTAAAGGGGGTGCCTGCGGATAGAATTGATGCCGCGTTGAGCATTGGATCCATTTATGAGTTCGTCAATGGGATCGACCGGAATAAAGACGATTTGAACATCATTGACAGAGCCATTTCTGTAAATATGCGTATTTCCCAGGAAGGGGAAAATCAAACCTTTAATCTTCATGTTGGGCAGAATATTGCGGCCATGCGTCATTCTGGCCTATATGCAAATGATGTTGTCGTTCGAGCCATGGAAGCGGCAGCTTGTGGGATCGACGCAAGAATGGGCGGCGCGAATGTCCCGGTAGTTACAAATTCCGGATCCGGTAATCAGGGAATTACAGCGACGGTACCCATAGTGGTAGCGGCTGATATGTGGCGGATCGATGAAGATCGGCGCTTTCGCGCGGTCACGCTGTCACACCTGATATGCATCTATATCCATTGCCGCTTTGGACTCCTATCGTCGTTATGCGGCGCTACGATAGCCGCTACAGGCGTGACGTGCGGCCTGGTATACCTGATGGGCGGCGGATGTGTGGAGCTGGAGCGTGCTGTGAATAACATGATCGGCGGCGTTGCCGGTATGCTTTGCGATGGTGCGAAGGCGGATTGCGCCCTGAAGGTGGCGACCTGTGTCAATTCTGCCTTCATCTGCGCCTCCATGGCCATGGCTGGCGTCGGCGTACAGCCGAATGAAGGGATCGTGGAGAAGGATGCAGCAAAGACAGTAACGAATTTTGTCCGCCTGGGGAATGACGGATCCCCTGTGATGGACAGCATCGTTTTGGACATTATGCTGAATAAAGGGACCATGGATGCTTGAGAGACTCCTGAGATCAGATTCTGCTTTGTGTAAGATTCCACTTCCTGTGTAACTGCTGATTCGATCGGCGAGAGCCGCCAGCGAGAGATTTTGGTCCAAATAAAAGCTTGAAAAGTGCAGGAATACCATATGCATTTCGCGTTTTTCGAGCTGCACAGTTGGGGAAAAAGATCCGCTGCCGGCCGCAGACAATTTGATCATCGGTTACCTTGGCGGCGTGGATCTTGTGGCCAGAGACGGAGATGAGGTCCGCGCCGAGCGTCTTGGCCCGAAACGGCAGCTTGAAAAAGCCCTGCACGGCGTCGGTATGGAACAGCGCCAGCGGACTTTTGCAGCGCGTGGCGCGGATCATGTCGCGGATGGGCATGACCGCGCCGGTCTCGTTATTGACCATCATCACGGGCACCAAAAGGCGAACACGCATAAGGACAACAAATAACCGCTTAGAGCAACAACCGGCAGCAGTCACTTGACTGTTGCCGGTTTAACTGTGTAGTTATAGTCGCTATATGCCGCGAGATAGCTGAAGCAGAACCAGAAGCCGTCGCGCGCAAGTAGCTTTTCACGCAAGGCATCGGCTTTTTCTATCTCGCCATGCGTTTCCAGCAGTACGCACAAACCATAAGCGGTCATGGCAAACTGCAGATCGTCCTCTTCCGTGTCCAACTCTGCCAGCATAAACTGCCGCAACAAGGACAGAATGTAAAATCATAAAAGTCAAACCCATATGTT
>ENA-UOOD01001015-UOOD01001015.1-human-gut-metagenome-genome-assembly--contig:-CS67-NODE-1015-length-30387-cov-6.991395_pt1 | contig 30387 bp, 33 predicted proteins | sample MGYA00242464_ERZ724011 | MGnify/ENA metagenome assembly ERZ724011 | reverse complement strand
ACGTCAACGCACGGCTTTCACAGCTTTTGGTTAAGACTGAGAACAACGCGGTTACCAAGTATGTTTACGGATTAGGGCTGATTGGTGAAGAAACAAGCGGTAACTTTAAGACTTATCACTTTGATTACCGCGGAAGCACTGTTGCGATAACGAACGTCAACGGCACTGTAACCGATACTTTTGAGTATGACACCTATGGTAAGCTGACGGCTCATTCCGGTTCTACCGATACGCAGTTCTTATATAATGGTAGAGACGGCGTAATGACCGAAGACAATGGGCTTATCTACATGAGGGCGAGGTATTATTCCACAGCGTTACGCAGGTTTGTTAATGCGGATAAACTCCATGGGGATATTTCTAATGCGCTTACTCTGAATAGGTATTCCTATGTTAATGGCAATCCCGCTTCTAATGTTGACCCGGAGGGACTTTGCGAAAGAGAAGGAAGCGTTGGTGATGGAACTTATTGGACGGCACCGGATCCAACAATAGAATACTATTATGAAAACCCATTCGAAGATACTGATGATACATCAAGTTATTCTAATGTCTCAAATGTAGCATGTGTTGCTTCTTTTGCAACTATAGCAGTAGAAGCTGATGGTACATGGGGCGGATTAATTGCAACATCAGGAGCTACTGCCGTTGCTGATGGACCTTTGCCTATTGGAGATATAATTTTGGGCATAGTGGTGATAAGCTACGGTATATATTCTATAATTGAATTTGCAAAAGGTAAAAAGAAAGCTCCATCAGTACCTTCAAAGCTTAAAGATAAGGACGGAAAGGTGAAGACACCAGACTCGCACCCTGATGAGTTTAAAAAAGGTAATCAAGGCAAATTAACGCATAAGAAAACAAAATGGAGTTTTGAAAGGGCTCGTCCAGAAGTTCAGCATGGTGGGCCTCACTGGGATGCATGTGATCAATGGAATGGGAATCATATTAATGTAGACTACGATGGAAATATATATTAGGAGTGCATAAATGAGCAAAATAACCTACACACATATAAAGAAAATGCTGAAAGAATGCGGCATAGGATATAATTATAACACCATTCAATACACGCCGTATGCTGGCTTTGTAACTGCTCATGACTGGGATCATGGCTATGAAACTTATTATGGGTATAATGGTTGCAGGCGAGAATTCTATTATGATTTATTTTTAGTGATGAGCTGTATAAAAGAGTACATTGAAAAATGTAATATCAGCTACTTTATAGCTTCTCCACTGTATCATGATACTTTTGCGGTGAACTACAAGGCTTGTGATGATTATTACGACATTGTGTCTGAAACCAGAGACTTTTTAAAATCCAACAATGTCAATCCAAGGACTCAGTCCGGAATCATTGTAGATTCAAGCGACACCATGACTATCTCAATGATTATTGAGGGAGCTTTCAGAGGTGCTTCTTGTATATGCCTGTTCTCCCCGGAAAGAAAGGTAGTAATTCAGCCTGACCATCATTTCCAAACCACGTTCTTTACTGCTCATGCTGATGTGGAGACTAGCCTATTGGCAGATCTTCTGAAAAGCCGTCCGGACTTAGAGCTATATTCGTCAAACGAATAGTGTGTAGGTTCTGCATATGATGGTATTGTAGCTACAAAATTAATCGAACAGCTTGATGATACCGACTTTATTCTGTAAGGTCGGTATCATTTATAATAACATAATGGGAAGGTTATCTTACGAAAAAAACCTTGCCAAACAGATTAAGGTATGTTATACTTATGATGTACTTTCAAGGGTAATACAGAGAAAAACCATCAAGCTGAGTGACAACAGCGAAGTTATTGAGACCTACAGCTACAATTCTGCCGGCAACCTTTGCACCGCCTGCGGAAACGAGAGCTTCAGGTACGACGCAAACAACAAGCTCACCGAGTTCGGCGGCAAGCCGGTTACCTACGATGCTGACGGCAATATGCTTGAAGCTTCGATAGGCAAATTCACCTACGATTCTGCAAACAGGCTTACAGTAGCAGGAACAAGATACTACACCTACGACGTTGAGGGAACAAGAATTAAGACCCAGAAGGGTGAAGATACAACCGAGTTCGTTTACAACGTCAACGCACGGCTTTCACAGCTTCTTATTAAGACTGAGAACAATGCGGTTACCAAGTATGTTTACGGATTAGGGCTGATTGGTGAGGAAACAAGCGGTAACTTTAAGACTTACCACTTTGACTACCGTGGAAGCACTGTTGCTATTACGAACGCCAACGGAACTGTTACTGATACTTTTGAGTATGATACCTATGGCAAGCTGAAAGATAGAACAGGCACTACTAAGACGCCCTTCCTTTACAATGGCAGAGATGGGGTTATTACTGAGGATGATACTGGCTTGATTTATATGCGAGCGAGGTACTATTCTCTCGAGTTACGCAGATTCGTTAATGCGGATAAGGTGCATGGCGATATTTCTAATGCGCTTTCGCTGAATAGGTATGCTTTTGTTAACGGTAATCCGGCTTCTTTTGTTGACCCGCTGGGACTTAGCGCGGATAATGCAAGAGGACAAATAAATTATAATGGTGAGTGGTATGATATTTATGTTCCTTCTCCCGGTATGCATTTTGATGCACAGTGGGAATCGGTAAAAACAGTAACTGTAAATGACGTAGATTTTAACTGGGCCGCCTTTTTTGCTGGTATAGAATTTGATGATTATAGTGGATATCTTACCGGAGAAAACGTCAATAGAAAGTATGTTGGTAAAAAAGAAATATATAAGATGGGTGCATACTCAGCATTTGGAAGCATATTATCTGGATTGGATAACCTTGAAAGTGTTTATTTAGACTTCGTTTTTGAAAAATACAATGATTCAAAACGTGTTAAAATATTTGTTGGCTCTTCCGAAAGAACAAAACATTACAACGCTCTTGCCGACGGATATGAGCATGGTGTTCAATTATTATACCATTACAATCCCATCTATCAAGGTGAGCTTAGTGATGCTATAGGTCAATTGTATACAGCATCACCAAATAGAGAAGCGAAAAAATGGTATCAGCTTTACGATATGAATATAACAATAGATAAGAGGCATGCTGGGGAAAGGCATTTTTCTTACTTGAGTGTAGATGAAAATGGCACTCTGATAGAAACTCCAATTATTTATAAAAATGATAAAGTTGAAATAGGCAAAACAGTTTTTGGATATGGCCTGTCAGATCCCATAAGAATGCCCATATCTGCCCCATCGCGATTGCCAGATGAATTTTTTGAATTGTTTGACAAAATGGAAGGTAAGGAAATATATGGAATAAGATAGAAGTGCTTGCTGCAGTATATTGCTTTATTCATAATTCTATTACATATCAGGAGGTCAACCATGACCAAAACACGCTCTGCGGTTTACAGCATCATAATAACAGCCGCTTTGAATATTGCCTTCTTTTTCTGCAACTATTATCCTAGGCATATAGTCGAAATAAATGGTGATATACTTGTATCGGTGTTTCTCACCATCGCCAATCTTCTGCACTTTGCCATGATGGGCTTTATGCTCATCCTCGCGTTTGGAGAGAGCAACTGTATTTTTTCAGAGAGGATGTTCCGGCGGTTCCTGCCGAAGGGCGTATACATCAAAAAATTCCTTCTGCTTCTGGCGGCTCAAATCCTTATCGATGTTGTCAGCCTCATCGCTTCCGGTATACTCGGGGAATATTCCGTCTTTTGGGATGATATCACCCTGCTTGCTTGCTGGCTTGCGGCGTACCTGATTCTTTCGGACAGGGAAAGACGGTTTTACAGCGATGAACGTAGGATGATAATTACGGCTGTCACCCTCACTGCGGCTGTGGGCATTTTCGTGATTTTGGACGCGCTTTCGCTTCAGAAATATCGCCTATCCTGCGAGAGATACACCGCCCTCAGCACTGCCCGCAGTACCATAGCCATGAATCTTGACTATATGCATCATCTGCGGATGGTGATTCTTGACTGTATTCTGGGCACGGTCTTGATTATTGCACACTCGGTGCAGATTGGACTAGCCGTACATCACGAAAAGCAGAAGGGAGCAAAAAAGCAGAGAGATATCTCCACCGCTGTGTTCAGAACTGTAATTATATTTATAGCGGCATTTGCAGTATGCGCGGTTAAAACTGTTTTTTGTCCGTTTTCCTCTATCTGCACAACCTCACTTTTCAGAATATCAAGCTCTGTCGGAACAATGAAAGACGGTGAATTCAGCGAAATCTCGTACAACGAAATAACCACTGCCCGTTACGGAGGAACCTTTGGCGGCAAAACCGAGGATATAGTCCGCTCAAAAGTGAAGGCTGCGATTTATTTTGAAGAGAAAAAGGCTGCTGATATAGTTAGCGACGGCGACCCACTTTACAACTATAGCATGGAAAACGGACTTCCAGAAAGGCATGCTATTGATTTCATTAAGGATGATGTCGGAGATATCACCGTCTGGATATATCAAAACCGCGCTCTGTGCTGGGAGGAAAACGGCAAGCCAATAGTTATAAGATACGAGGATATCGGCTCTTATAAGGAAAACATCACCCTTACAACAGTATGCGAAAGGCTTATTGCTCAGGGAAATGTAGTGGCGTTTGATTTTGCTACGGAGTATCTTAAAAAATACGACCCTGATTTTATAGAGCCATATATAAAAACATATGCCGATGGGGATTTTACCGATGCTGAGCGAGCGTTTATCGAGCTTTATGAGTACCGCGAGGAGTATCTGATTCAAAAATGCTCTAATGACTGAATTATGATAGAATTGATTTGAAACGTGTTAAAGCTCGGATTTTGAATAAAGATCCGGGCTTTATACGTTTGAAGCAAGTAGCAGGCAAGAACGGCAAGCCGGTTACCTACGATGCTGACGGCAATATGCTTGAAGCTTCGATAGGCAAATTCACCTACGATTCTGCAAACAGGCTTACAGTAGCAGGAACAAGATACTACACCTACGACGTTGAGGGAACAAGAATTAAGACCCAGAAGGGTGAGGATACAACCGAGTTCGTTTACAACGTCAACGCACGGATTTCGCAGCTTCTTATTAAGACTGAGAACAATGCGGTTACTAAGTATGTTTACGGATTAGGCTTAATAGGTGAAGAGGTCAGCGGTAACTTTAAGACTTACCACTTTGATTACCGTGGAAGCACTGTTGCGATAACCGATAGCAACTGCAACATTACAGATACCTTTACTTACGATACCTATGGCAAGCTGACAACGAGAACCGGCACTACTAAGACGCCCTTCCTTTACAATGGCAGAGATGGGGTTATTACTGAGGATGATACCGGGCTTATCTATATGAGGGCGAGGTATTACAGTCCTGCTCTTAGACGGTTTGTTAATGCGGATATTGTTGCTGGTGGCATTGATAATGCTGGTACTCTTAACAGGTATGCTTATTGCAATGGTGACCCGGCTAATGGCATTGATCCGCTGGGATTGAGTGCAGAGAGGGTTGGTATTGGCGCTTCTATGGGAGCAGGATTCGGTATATCTGAAACTACGAGAAGAAGGATATACAATGAAGCTATTCGGAAGTACAGAAAGCGTCACCCTGTTGGGAAAATTGATCATGAAGAAGTATTAAAAATACTAAAAGAAATAGCTCATCCAAGGCAGAATGTAGAAAAGAATTATTTGCCTCATATAACTTTTGATACCGGCTCAGCAATCTATGTAGAAATGGACGATATTGGTTTTATACCTGCTGATGAAAATTCAGAATTTGGATATATTAAATACGAGGATGAATTATATCCAATTAAGTATTTTGATTATGCACAAAATCAATCATATATAATGAGTACGCAAAATATAGTTGCAAAATGCTGTACTTTTAAGACAAAATTCGACCCATTAAGAGCAATAACAGGTTCTGAACCAGAGGGACTTCCAGATGCAAATGACAGGGTAATATATACCAAAAACGGAGTCCGCTTGCAGTCGCCATCAATTGGAAAGAACCGAGCATCAGGGATGGCGATTAGCGGTGCTGTTGCTGTTAACAATGCCTATAGAGGATTCCAAAATGGATTAATAAGAGATAATTTAATGATTGAAGTTTCGGCGGATAGCTCAGGAACTGATCGAAGTGCAGTAATATATTCGTATTCCGAGTATTTAGAACAAATGAACGATTATACTGACACTAAATACACAAGTAGAACTTATCAAGGTATCGACGAAAATGGAAATTTATTTGTTGTAAACTAACGCAGTTGGAATTGACTATTGGGACTTTTGCATTGCTCAATATATTAGCTTTATCAGAAATGGAGTATAACTATGAAAATTACTAAAAAAGGTATTGCAATGACTACGGTTTTATTGATTTGTTTCATTCTGCGTGGAGATGTTTTGCAGTTTCCTTGTTATACCTATCATTTCGAACGATATATACATTCCCCTGCACAGATTATACAGGCTCTTGTGGGGTACATAGCTGTTTTCCTTGTTTTTGCCTGTGGATTTTTCGGAATTTATGATTACAAACGGCTCGGATTGATTTTTCTTGCCGTTCAGCCTGCAAAGCTAATTATGGATATTTCCGAAGAATTTATATCCGAGCGCTTTGAAGTGAATGTTTTCTATCCGGTGTTGGGACTGTTTTTGCTATTTATTATTATATATCTTGCCGACTTGTTTATCGGAAATAGAAACGGATTTAAGGAGAACATAAAACAAAACGTAAAGCTAATTTTATTGGCGCTGGCGGTGAGCATTGCATTGAGCGTAGTAGTATTTGTAGCTACCATTGTGATAAACGAAACAGCTATGAAGAAAATGCTTGATACGTTTTATGATGAGCAGGTCATCAGCCAAGCCATATGCCATAGCATAATACTTTTGGTTGTATATATTTGTATGTTTGCTGCGGGAATTCTTTGCCTTAGAGCTATAATCAGCAAAGCTTACAATCCTACGGTCAAATGCACCAAAACTGCCGAGATTTCATTGACTGCGGCGGCAATAGTTCTTCTGACAGGCTATATAGTTTATTACCTGATGAATTATGTAAATCCAATATTCTATTATATTGAGATTTTAGAAGAGACAAAAGGGTTACACTCTTGATTACTGGGTGAGATTGGATTTCACAAAATCTAAAAACTGATTCCGGCTTGAAGTCTGCAAATTGCGGGCTTCAAGCCGGCAATTCACAATTCTGCAAACAGGCTTACAGTAGCAGGAACAAGATACTACGTTTACGACGTTGAGGGAACAAGGATAAGAACCCAAAAGGGTGAAGATACAACCAAGTTCGTTTACAACGTCAACGCAAGGCTTTCGCAGCTTCTTATTAAGACTGAGAACAATGCGGATACCAAGTATGTTTACGGCTTAGGTCTGATTGGTGAGGAAACCAGCGGCAACTTTAAGACTTATCACTTTGATTACAGAGGTTCTACGGTTGCGATAACGAACGCCAACGGCACTATTACTGATACTTTTGAGTATGATACTTATGGTAAGCTGACGGCTCATTCCGGTTCTAACAATACACAGTTCTTATATAATGGTAGAGACGGCGTACTGACTGAAGATACCGGGCTTATCTACATGAGAGCTAGGTATTATTCCACAGCGTTACGCAGATTCGTTAATGCGGATAAGGTGCATGGCGACATCACCAATGCGCTTACTCTTAACAGATATGCCTTTGTTAATGGTAATCCGGCGGTCAATGTTGATCCGCTTGGGTTGAGCGCGGAGAGAGGCGGAGCTGGTAGCACCGTAAGCAAAACGAATTATTTACCGTATAATATGTTGTATATAAGGCCAATACCAATAGAGTTACTAGAGCTTATAAATAATAAACTGGAAAAATTGAATATCAGTATATTAAATAAGTGTATGAAAATACATAGTTATATTACTTATTGGATTGATAGATTTTTGCGTGAAAGTTGCGATTCAATAAAAATCTTAGCAGATTCAAGTATGTTACATCAAATTGGAGGAATACATAAAACTGAAAATGTAAATATATTAAGCGTATATGATGACTATAAAAATAATAAATTAGACCCCGGTGGTGAACGGACACGTAATGTGATTATAAATGGTCAAGAAAGAGAAGCGTATGCTAATTATTTAAATGGATTGTCTACTGTTGGGGAAAGTGGATGCGAAGCAATAGCTATTCATAATTCAAGAGTTTTACTTGGAATGGATTCAACGCTTAATGAATCTCTATATATGGTTAACAAAAATTCGGCGAATATTTTATTTGGATTCTGGGGTACAAACGCATATTCATTAAGCAGAGTACTTGATGATTATGAAATGGACTATAAAGAAGTTGGCAGTGATAATTTAACTGATAATGGCGTTTATATAGTATCATTCTGGAATGATACCACTCCTTCTGAAGGCTATCATACAGTTGCTATGACGAATAATAATGGATATTACACAGTCTATAATGATTATAATAAAGCAGTCAAGCCATTTCCGGGATATAATATTACTGAAATAAAAGACAATTATATCACTGGATATTATTTGGGAGAATTGCCGTAATAGTAGTTCAATATAAGAAGGGCGTTGTTCATAATATGAAAAAGTTTAAAATATCAGTTCTGATTATAATTATTTTTATTGTTGCATTATTTTCAGGATGCTATCCTCCACCGTTTTTGTTTGGAGGAAAATACAGTTTTTTTAATCAACCAAATCATGAGTGGATATCAGAAGAGTATGGCGTGAAAGTTATATCTTACGATAAAGATGAGCAAGCTGACCTTATAATTCAGTCAGACGGCAAGGAATATACATTTAAACTTGATTGCAGAGGTCACAGCATGTTGTATGGTCTTGATGAAAGTATGATTGCTGTCGAAAAATGGACTGCTCACTATCACAAAACAAAGGCTTGCATAACTGTAGTTTCTTCAAAGTTTTTTGAAGAAAATGAGAAGTTTACGCTCTTTCTTGTTGAAAACTGAACATTGAACGACGAGTGGCTTTTATTATTTTGATGTCATAGAACAAACGAATAGCTATATGTTTTACTTAATATGAATAAGTCGGCTTGAAGTCTGCAAACCGCGGGCTTCAAGCCGGCAATTCACAATTCTGCAAACAGTCTGGTAACAGCAGGAACAAGATACTACGTTTACGACGTTGAGGGAATAAGAATTAAGACCCAGAAGGGTGAAGATACAACCGAGTTTGTTTACAACGTCAACGCACGGCTTTCGCAGCTTCTTATTAAGACTGAGAACAATGCGGTTACCAAGTATGTTTACGGCTTAGGTCTGATTGGTGAGGAAACAAGCGGTAACTTTAAGACTTACCACTTTGACTACCGCGGAAGCACTGTTGCGATAACCGATAGCAACTGCAACATTACAGATACCTTTACTTACGATACCTATGGCAAACTGACAGCGAGAACCGGCACTGCTAAGACGCCTTTCCTTTACAATGGTCGTGATGGGGTTATTACTGAGGATGATACTGGGCTTATTTATATGAGGGCGAGGTATTATTCCACAGCGTTACGCAGATTTGTTAATGCGGATAAGGTGCATGGAGACATCACCAATTCGCTTTCGCTCAACAGATATACCTATGTTAATGGCAATCCGGCTTCCTTTATTGATCCGGAGGGATTGAACGCTGAGAGGGTTGCGTTGGTACTGCTTGGGGCGGAATTAATGGAGCATCTTATAGCAGTAGTTCAATAGCTCAAAAAAGAAGGCAGCTCAATGAAGCTATTCGAAAGTATAGAAAGCTTCACCCTGTTGGGCAAATTAATGTAGAAGAGCTAAAAAGACTCATGGGCGATGGGACATCTATTGGATCAGTAATTAAAGATGATATTGACAAATATTATAATGATAAGACTTTTGGCGATTATTATTTAGATGCATTAACACCTTCTATTGGGAATTCTGTATCTGCCTCAAAAGCTTTGATGGATGCACAAGCATATGCAAAAGGCGGATTAAAGTTTGAACGGCATGGCGACTACCTACATATTTTCGGTAACGCAGAAGTCAAGGAATACATAGGAATAAAGCCTAAAAACAATCGTATAGCTTTAAAAAATATTGACAACTTTGAAGGCATTGCGGATTTATACAGTGCTAAGCAAGTATTCAAAAATAATGCTATTCCCGGAGTTCTTGACGGCGTTGGACGGGCATTCGAGACATATGAAGAGTCAAAACAATTTGAGGACACTTCTGATAAGGTTATAATTGGTGTTTACAATGCTACCAGCACAATAGTATCATCATGTGCATCTGCAGGAGTTACTAGCGCATTTACCGCTGCAGGAACAATGATTTGTCCTGGCTTGGGAACGGTATTAGGCTTTGTAGCCGGATATTTTGTTGGAGCATTAGTTGATGCGGGATTTGATTATGTTCAAGATGAATTTTTAGAGCCATGGTTGATTGAAAACTAAAGAATTCAACATGAACATTAGTAAAGGAAAGTGATACCAAGTGAAAAAAGATTTAACAAATCACGAAAAATTTCTACAAGCTGAATTGAAACCGCAACCATGTGAGATGAAAGAGCTTTGCTATATGTACTTAATACTGGGTAATGGGCTCTTATTGGCAATTGGTATTATTATTGCACTTATAGTACCGCATACAATTGCAAATTTTGTTGTTGGCGGGATGTTGGCTTTTATATATTTGGTTTTGTTTATCTGGTATCTTATATCAAGAAATAAGTTTATATACAAGCCTTCTGAAGGATTTTTACTGCTATTATTCGGTACAATTTTATGTTCTTTTATTTTTGCTTACTTGTATATGGTTTCACTTACAATGTTTGAAAGTCGGTTCAGACCTTTTGAACACGGCATAGCCATTGCTGTCGGTGCTGTTCTTGGTGTTCCATATACAGTAAGAAAGATAAAAATACACAAGCTGGAAAAAGAAACAGGCAAGGTATATAAGCCAAAATACAGATTAACATGGCTTCCCTTGGTTTTATTTCCTTTAGTTCCACTTGCAAAGTGGTTAACAAAGTTTTCATCAAAAAGATTTGGCGGACCTATAGATAACGGGTATTTCATAGAAATAACGGGATTGTTTCTTGCGTCTGCTTGGCTTTTCAGCATGGTCCCAATTATATTAATCAACTATATCGTTGCCAAAAAAGAAAACTATGATTCACTAGCAAAAGTGGAATATGAATACGAACTTAGTAAACGAAAGAAATAATTATAGCTGTATTGATTAATCACAATAACCTCATGCCAAGGGCGGATGGAGAATCCAACCGCCTTTAGGCTCATAAGTGAAACAAATTATTGTATATACCAAGTATGTTTACGGATTAGGCTTAATAGGTGAAGAAACAAGCGGTAACTTTAAGACTTACCACTTTGATTACCGCGGAAGCACTGTTGCGATAACCGATAGCAACTGCAACATTACAGATACCTTTACTTACGATACCTATGGCAAGCTGAAATCTAGAACCGGCACTACTAAGACGCCTTTCCTTTACAATGGTAGGGATGGGGTTATGTATGAGGATGATACCGGGCTTATCTATATGAGGGCGAGGTATTACAGCCCCACTCTTAGACGGTTTGTTAATGCGGATAAACTCCATGGGGATATTTCCAATTCGCTTTCGCTTAACAGATATGCCTTTGTTAATGGTAATCCGGCGGTCAATGTTGATCCGGAGGGATTGAACGCTGAGAGGGTTGGCGTTGGTACTGCTTGGGGCGGCATAGGTGCGATGGAGCAATGTATGTTCCAAGCTTATGAGAATAACAAGAAAAAGAACTTTACCTATTGGCTCGGATACATAAAAGAACTATCAAAGTTAGCGCTGATTGAACGCTTAGATATAGATGCACCTGAATTAGTATTATATTCATCAGGTTTTGGATTTGTTGATAAGGTATTAGATATATTTAAAATAGTTCATTATAGCAGAAATTATTTTAATGCCGAATTTCCCGAAAGTAGTAAAGACTTGAAAGGCTTATGGAACTCAAGGATTGCGGCCGATTGCCATCAATTCTCAGTACCAGCGGATAAAAGAAAAGATCCAAAATCTAGAAATAAAAAGTATGTATCGTTTGACGGTCATTACGAAGCAATATACGGAAGTGGTGGAGAAGGACAAATAGTCACAGATCCGCGCGACGTTGGAACATATAACTTTATCTCACCTGCTGAAAACAAAGTTGGTCACGGAATAGTTGATGTTGCTCCGTGGGTAATATGGGGAAACTCGTATAACGACAGCACAACTATTTCAGAACGCATTATATTCTCAATATTCTGAAAATAAAACATTTTGGAGGATAGCATGAAAAAAATACATAAAGCAGCAATAATCGCGGCAATTGTTGCGTTGTTTTTGATTATATTGGGGATATCTATTTCCGAAGATTACGAATCGCCAAAGGAACGGCTTTATAAAGCTATCCGTAGAGATGATTTGCAAACTGTCAAAAATGTAATCGAAAAGTATCCCGAGCTTATAGACGAATACGAAAACAGCAGTCTGTCAGCCCGAATCTTTGATACCAGCAGTGATACTCCGCTTGGAGAAGCCTGTAAATACATGAAAGTTCCCATTATACAGTATCTTGTTGAAAGCGGCGTATATGATATTGATGCCGTTTGCGGCTCTGAAGGGGAGACGGCTCTGATTTGTGCAGCAAAGCGAGATAATGGTATCTCAGCCATAAAGGTTTTGCTTGACCACGGCGCAGACAAAACCATAAAAGACGATAACGGCAAAACCGCATATGACTACGCCGTAGAAAACGGCAACACCGAATTGGCGGAGGTGCTAAAATACTAAGTATTTTAATATAGCTATCCATTTTCTTACTTAATTATTAACTTACTAAAGCTATGCGAACATATCATTAACTCCATATGATAACAAACATGAAGTTTTATACAACATACTGACTTCGTTTTGCTAGCGAAGTCAGTTTTGTTTTCGTCTGATTCACTGGCAGAGTACTTAATGGCCTACGTGAGACTTTATCTGCTGCGGTTGTTTCAAACCGAGACTTTGTATAACACGATTCACAACTATCTGGTGCTTCACTGATATCATATATGGAATTACAGATAATCACGGAAAGCAGGGCAAGGCGGCGACAACCTTGACAAAAAATATAAAACTCCGCCGAAGCGAAGTTTTATATTTTGCTTGTTGGGGGAGGTTTTGCCTATCGGCTCGGTCGGTGCTTCTGTTGCGCATAGGTGTCCATCGGACGCCCGCACCCACAAACCCGTTGAACGCACTGAATCAGTGCGGAGGCGAACCCCATTTTTGCTTATTATGTTCATCTCAGTTATCGCAAACTAAGCGAATAATCCAAAAGACAACCGGAATCTTTTGGATTATTTTATTTTAGCATATTCTTTTCACAATTGTCTATAGTAATTTCATGTAATTTTTAATAACATAAAATTACTATAGACAAATTTATTATCATACGATATAATAAATTAGATTGTTTTTAGGAGGTAATATCATATGAAAACTGTTTTAAACAAAATCATCAGCCTCATCGCGGCAGCAGTTGTATTAAGTGCAGGCTTCGCCGTCGTTCCCAACCTCATTTCTGAAACTGATGATTCTATTCCAGTGATTCAAATAGATTCCGATTCTAATGAAAATGAAGATAAAAACGCCGGCGAAGAAAACCAGATTGAGCCGCAATGTGATGATCCGGAAAGAGAAATACTACAATGATTCAACAGTAATATCATACCTATCCAATATGACCTTTGAATACTTTTCAATGCTGACTTTTTTATTCATTGTGCAGGCATTGTAATATGCAAGCTTCATATAATATAGTGAGGCTTCCTTATCTCCTGGCTTGTTTCTATGATATAAACTCCATGAAAGATTATAATATGTATTTGAAAGGTCTAAACATCTGCCTGTTTCTGTTGCAAGTTTTATTCCTTCCCCACAAATGCTTATACAATCATCATACCTTTTTACTAACCCTAAGTACTTAGATAGGTTATACAAAACCATCGACTTTGTTCTTAGGGTTTCTTCTATATCGCAAACCTGTTTGTCATAAAAATTTTTGATATGATAAAGAAGCCTGATTGCTGTTTCCGAATCATTCAAGTGAGCATATCGCAGGGCGATATTGTTAAGCAGAAGAATTTCCTCGTAAGTCAGGAATCCCGGAGGATTATCCTTTGTATATTTTGGACAGGTAAGCCTTATTGCGGCTTCAAGCCGGCTCAGTGCTTCTTCGTCTGAAAGCTCTCTTCTATTGATTTTTAGAAGAATATCAATTGTTTCAAAAGTCTGCTTGTTTGCCGGCGGGAGCTTTGAAATTGCTTCCTTATTATCACTAAGTATTTTTTCAGCCTTATTGTAGTCCTCCAAAATATAAGCCTGCCGAATATCAAACTTTAGCTGGTTGTAAATCAGCTCGCTGCCGGTTGTCGCGAAAAGAATATCGCTCCCGGAAAGCCCGAGTCTCTGCAAAATTGATTTAAGAATGAAGTCCTGCGGATTCTCTTTGTTTTGCTCGATTCTGGACAATGTCACTGTCGTGCATATCCCTTCTGCAAGCTCTTTCTGCGTGATTCCCAATTCAGTCCTTCTCGCTTTAATATATTCGCCAATGTTGTATATCATAAAGCCACCCTTTCAAAAAAATGCAATTAGGTGCTTGCCCATGCTTTTATAATACACTATAGTGAGAATAAAATCAAGAAAAGTATCTAAAAATGTCTTATTAGGGAACTACTTTTGTTTAAAAGCCACATATTTCCGCCATTGAAGGCATTACGCTCAATTACTGTAAAAAAGTGTTATTCTAAATTTGCTCTTTCTGCTTTTTGATCATCATCATTGAGTGTTTGCTCAGCTTAGCATTAACAGTCAAAACTTACTTCATCCTACTCTTACATTTTTGCCTCAGAATAAGCTGCCTTTTTAGAAAGAAGCATTACAAATAATTTCTGAAAGTTCTTGGCGGCAGTCAATTTCTTTAGTTCATAATCGTTAAAAGTTTTCTTTGAGCATGATGCAGATGAATGTCAGTCGTATGCTCGGAAAGGTATTTTCGAGTTTTTTAAGGCTTTATATCCTGCAAAACCTTTTTCATTCATCATATGCCCATTGTATCACCGTTATTCATTGCATAAAAAACCGCAAGTCATCTTTTGACATCATCTGTCACTCTTGGGGAATAATATAATAAATATAAACGATATATAACCTTACAAGCGCCAAAAAGGCGGCCGGAGGCACCAGCCCGCGAAAAGCTGCTTCACGCGCTCGAAAGCGGCGAATTCGGTGCAATCAGGAACGACACAAGATTTGAAGCGATAGTCTCATCCCTAAGAAACGGCTGAGTGCTCACGACTGATTCTTGACATCACCTCACCCCCGCACCCAACAGTTGCGCGGATTCCTGCCAAAGTTGGTTGAACAATCTTCGCCGATATGCTACAATAATCTTGCTCGAGTAAAAAATTCACGGAGGTAAATATCATGACAATCGGCGAGAAAATACAGCAGTTAAGAATAGAACACGGTCTGACTCAGCTTACTTTGGCTGAGATTCTGGATGTTTCAAGGCAGACGATTTCCAAATGGGAGCTTGGACAGGCTATCCCCGAGGTGGAAAAAATCGTCCGCATGAGCGAAATTTTCGATATCTCCTGCGATGAACTGCTCCTGCGGAAGCCGGATGAATCCTGCAAAAACAAGAACCCTTTGCACTTGGGAAGCGTGTATCTTATAGTAAAGGATTTTGAAAAATCCGTGGAATTCTATGAGAAGCTGCTTGATACCAAGGTAGGGGATCGCTGCCCGAGCGGCAACAAGTTTGTCGAGTTCTACATCGACAACAAGTGCATAGCGCTGATGAACGAGTCAAACCTTATCGGCCACTGTACCGACCTTAACAGCCCCTACAAATTTGTCCAGAATTATTGGGTCGAAGACCTTATAGCGGAGCATGAGCGGGTTAAGTCGCTGGGCATAGGTGATGTGACAGAAATCCGCGAGGCACACCCGACCTATCACTATTTCCATCTTAAAGACCCCGATAATAACGTTATCGAGATTACCGGCGGGTATGAGGTGGTGGAGAAGGACAGATAGCAGCGGCGAGCCTGAGCGGCACATCCACAAAAATACAAAAAGAGGGGCATCCACAAAGCCATTCCGACCTTGTGGACGCCCTTTTATACTTATTCTACGTTAAAAATGTGTCCAGACTAAGCATGGTTGTGACCATGCTTAGTCATTAAATCGCCGCAAAGCCCATCGTATAGCGGTTTTGTGGCGATTTTACAGCAACACTTTTACGTAGAATTAGTATTACGCTTGCTTATTTATTATTTATCTTTTATCTTCCTCACCGGTCTCAGAACCTGATATCCCAGCCCTTCGGGGTAGTGCCTTTGGTAATCCTGGCAGACATCCTCGTTCCACTCATAGCCGAGCGGGCTTGGGTCGAAGTTCCATGCTAAGTCTTCCACGCGCTTCATCACCTCGTAGTTGTCGGTGGGGTAGTCGAATGGCGGGTGGGAGAACACAATGTAGTAGCTCTCGGGGATCTCGTGCAGCTCAAAGCCCTCAGGGATCTCGCCCGCATAGTCGCACTCCACGCCTGCGCCGAAGAAGTAGGTTTTTTCTTCGCCATCCCATTTCCATCCGGCGGTCATTCCGGTGACGATTGGGTGGGTGTCGGTCATGCTGGATATAATGCCGCAGAGCAAGTCGCAGTCATGCCCCGGCCAGATGGGACCGTTTGCGGTTTCGGAGGGCTTATATACCCCCAGATACTTGTGCTTGGGGATATACTCCATTCGATAGGACGGCAATACTAAATTACTCATTTCAATATCTCCTTTCAGGATCGATTCCGAAGGCGAGACTATGCATTTGCGGATTTGCATAGGTATCGGTGTGGGGTTTCTTCGATATGCCGCCGGTGTACATCCGAAGGCATTCACAAAAGCTCTTGTCAGAGCCGATTGGGAAGAAAATCCGTAATCCAGTGCAATATCAAGCAGCGGGCGGTCGGTATCGCGGATAGCTATGGCCGCCAAGCTCAGCCTGCGCCGCGCCATATATTCCTTTATAGTGATGCCCGCAATCCGATGGAACTGCTCGGAGCAGTAGTATGGCGAGTAGCCTATCTGCCTGGACATCTCGGCAAGCCCTGGATTCTCGACGGCGTGTGCATCTATCCAGTCTATTAAGCGCTGCATTGCCAAAATTGCTTCCTTCAATGCTGTCAGCCTCCCTTCTGTAGATATCATAACATATTTGTCGGCAGGATTTCTTTACATGAGTTTGGGAGATTTGCAAGGGTGATATGCAAAATATCCCCAGAACAAAAACCATCCCCCGAAGCAATCTTCGAGGGATGAATAAGAGTATAAGCAAATTATCTCTTTGAGAAATAAGAACGCTGTTTTATAGTGTTTTGTATCGTTTTGAAAAGTCGCATAATATAAGGCTTTACCTTGATTATTGTATCATAACTTTTTGTAAATTGCAATAGCTTTTTGCATTTTCGGACATCAAAAGGACATCACGGACATCAATTTCCATTCAGTTTTAAGGAAATCAAATCAGCAACTTTTGCCTTTGAGCTTTTCAAAACATCTGCATATACATTCGCTGTTGTTGATACATCTGAATGACCGAGCAACTCACTAACGATTTTTAAGTCAATACCGCTGTTTATCAAAAGCGTTGCGTTGCAATGGCGTAAACTATGCAAAGTGATAAAGTCAAAGTCTGTACCTTTTACAAATCGTCTGAATTGTGTGTTGAGTCCTGACCTATCAACAAAATTTCCGCTCTCTGTTGTAAATACCATTTCAGGATAAGTATATAATTTTCCGAGTTTGCTCAACTTTTCATCATTATACTTTTTCTGTTCTCTGAATATATCAGCCAAAATATCAGATAAAGCAATATATCTGTTACTTGTTGCTGTTTTAGGCGGTTGAAGCCAATGTTTACCGCCCACATCTGTTAAAGTGTTTTCAATGTGTATTGTCTTATTTTCAAAGTCTATATCTTGCCAACGGAGAGCCAAGCACTCACCCGAACGCATACCTGTAAATAACAATACTTTTATAATGCGGTTGAATTGTGTGTTATCCTCAACCATTTTTAACAAGTCTTTTGCTTGATTTTCGTCAAGGAAAGGCTTTTTTTCTTTCGGTGTTTCTGCTTTCGGTAATATAACCGCCTTTGTGCAGGGTGTTTCTTTGATAAAACCTTGCTCCACAGCACGAGCAAAAACACTTTGCAAAATGACATATACTTTGCGACAAGTTGCAGGCTGATAAGTGCGAGTCTTGAAAAATGCCGTAATCTTTGCAGGGGTAAAATCTTTGAGTTTGATGTTTCCTAATTCAGGGAGCAAATTGTTTTGTATTTGCTTTTCGTAGTTGTAGGCGGTTATCGGTTTTAACTTATTCTTTGCGTAGTTGTCTATGTACCATTCAGTCATTTCAGAAAACCGCATATTTTCATTTAACGAGGACAGCCCTCTACATTTACGCTCAAATTCAACAGCAAATTCCTGTGCGAGCTTTTCAGCCTTTTTAGGTGTGGTATTTTCAGGCGGTTTGTATGTGGTTGTTTTTCTGATTTTCTTTCCGTTCACATCAAGACCGAGAGAAACAACTATCTGAAAAGTGTTTCCACGCTTATTTATTGTTGCCATTTTTTACACCTTCCTTTTCTTTATCTAAATACGCTTTTTTTGTTCGTGTTTTATATTTCTTTTCTTGTTCAAATAGCCATTGACTATATTCTTCATCTGTTTTTGTTTTTCTGATTATCTTTGCTGTTTCAAGAAAAATTCGCTTTTCTTCAATCGGCAAGCCTTTTTGGTCTATGAGCCTATCAAGCGTAGAAGATAATACATTAAATCTCTTTTTTAATGGGTGATTGACACCGCTATTTTTTCTCAATCGTTGTTGAGCCTCAACGCATTTTAAATGCGAGTATTTTTCAATAGGGCTGTTTCTGTTGCAATAGTCTATGTTTCCGTTTTTTGTTGCAAACCATTTTCCGCAATGAGCACATTTTTTTATTTTGTAATCATTAAGGGCGTAATAATAGAGAGCGGAACACAAAACTTGTGTAATAGTGTTTAGATTTTTAAATGTTACCGCCTTTTCTTCAGGCAAAGGGTATTCAGCACCGTCAAAAAAACTATCGTGATAATGATAACTTTCAAAGTGATAGTATAAGCGTAATTCTTCAACCATTTTGAAAGTCAATCTTATATAGTCGTCTTTTAAAAGGAATTTATACATATTTGCCAATGCAGAGCTCCCCTCTGATAATCCCCATAGCAAAAAGGGGTGCTCTCCTGAAATATCCTTGTTTATGTACTCCCACCAAATATTATTATTTAAGTATTCGTCATTACATTTAATATCAGGCGACATTTTAGGATAATTTTCTTCTAAATGCGACATTACATCACCAAAAAATAAATCTGTTTTATACCAATTACATTTATCGTTATGGTGAACTGTTGCAAATGTTTCTCCAATAATTAAATCAGGCATTTAACCTCTCCTTTACATACAATGTTGGTTACTCTATAAATAATTATATCATAACCAACTAACAATGTCAATAATTATCATCATCATTTATAATTAAATTACAAAGGAAGTGCACAGCCTTTAATTATTACGAAAGGAACGAACAGAATGTACAATTTAGAAATTAGAATGAAGATAAAACAAAATCGTCTTTGTCATTATGAAGTTGCACGAGAAATCGGCATATCTGAAGCCACTCTTTGTAGGTGGTTAAGGGAAGAAATGAACAAGGACAGAAAAGAGCTTGTTTCATCTGCTATTGATAAACTTTTGCGAGGTGAACGCAATGTGTGAAATGCCTCAATTTTTAACAATCCGAGAAACAGCAAAGACAGGAATACTGTCAGAGCATAGTTTAAGACTAATGCAGAAACAGGGTAAAATTCCGCATATAATGTGCGGTACAAAATGCCTCATAAACTACCCTCTTTTAGTTGAAATGCTTACAGAGGAAAGCAAAAAGGCGGTGAAAGAATGAGAAAAAATAAACCGCTAAAACTCACAGATTATTTATCTGTCGGAGAAGAAAACGCAGTCACGGCAAAACAACTTGCTAAATATTTAGGTTGGAATGAGCGAGATGTAACAATAACAGTAAATGCACTACGCAAACAAGGAACTCTTATTTGTAGTAATACTCAAAGCGGTTTTTGGTTGCCTGCTGATGACCGAGATGTTGAGCAATTTGTGCGAGGTATGCAGGGGCGTATAAAAGATATGCAAAGAGCAATGAAGCCTGCTATTGAACATCTAAAAAATGGTGGTGGTGATAATTGCTAAAAATACACATTGACACAAGGGGCTACACGGAAAAGCCAAAAGAACATATTTCAATTATAAAGCCACGCTTACAGGGTGCAAATACAATCAAAGACATAGACCTTGAAACGCTTATAAAATACATTCAGAGAGGTTACAGTATTAGCCCTGCTGTAATGGACGGTAAAGGGTGCAAGGCTGAAAATTGGAAAGAACAACGGCTTTTTATGGTTGATATTGATAACGACAAATCGGACAAGCCTGTTTTATCCGTTAGCAATGCACTTGAAATCTGCAACAGATACAATTTACCGCCTGCATTTTATTATTATAGTTTTTCACATTCGGAGCAAAAGGAAAAATACAGACTTTGTTTTGTAATGAATGAAACTATAACAAATCAAGCGTTAAGGGCAGTAATTGCACAAACACTTGTAAAACTCTTTCCGCAGAGTGATACTTCCTGCACTAATGCAGACCGCATATTTTACGGCACAAATAAAGATGTAGTTATATGCGATTTATCCGCTACAATCGACATTGAAAATGTTTTGAAACTGCAAGAGCCACAGCAACAGAAACAAGTCAAAACAGGCAATGAAGAACTTGACCGATTAAAAGAAGATTTTGACTTTTTCAGATACTTACAGGAGCGGAACGGCAAAACGGTTTTTAATAACTCAAAATGTGCAATGTTTGAGCGGTGCGAAATATGCGGACACAAAAAAGACCTTGTTTATTATCACGAAACAAAGACTTTTAACTGTTTCGGTGCGAGCGGTAATGTTGGCGGTAGTGTGATTGACTACATAATAGCAGTTGAAAAAACGGACTTAAAAGGGGCAATAGACCGCCTTTATGAGTTGTCAGGCATAACAAGACCAAGCAAGAGAGAATACGCTATAAAAGCCAAAATAAAGGCTAATGAGGGCATAGTATCAAAACTCATAGAGTTAGACGCTTACCGCAAATATTCCCTTGATGACAAAGGTTTTGGAGCATTATTTGCAGAGGTTTTCAAAGACACTTGCAGATACAACGCCACCGCTAAAGAATGGTATTTTTATAACGGCAAAGTATGGACAAGGGACGAGGGCAGTATGCGGACTCTGAACAAGGCAAAGGAACTTGCTGACGGTTTGCTTATTTATGCTACTACCATTGAAGATGAAAAGCAGAAACAAAACTACATTGATTATGTTTCAAAGTTGGGACAGCTCCGCTTCCGTGAAACAATGGTAAAAGACAGCAGGGATATTCACTTTGTAACGCAATCAGACTTTGACAAAAACCTTGATTTATTTAACTGTCAAAATGGCACTCTTAATCTGAAAACTTTTGATTTTACGCCTCATAATTCAGATGATTTACTTTCAAAAATCAGCAATGTTATATATGAGCCGTTCGCAAAGTCAGAAGAATGGGAAAAATTTATAAATGAGGTTATGCAAGGCGATACCGATAAAACAGAATATTTGCAAAAGATTTTAGGGTATTCGCTGACCGCTGACACCAATCTTGAAACTTGCTTTATTTTGTACGGTGCAACTACGAGAAACGGCAAATCTACACTCATTGAAACAATGCTTTATATGTTAGGCAATACGGCAGGGTACGGAATGAGTATGCGACCTGAAACGCTTGCACAAAAGCAAAATAAGGACAGCAGACAAGCGAGCGGAGATATTGCAAGGCTTGACGGTTGCCGTTTTCTGAACGCTTCCGAGCCACCTAAAAGAATGATATTTGATGTAGGCTTACTAAAAAACCTTTTGGGGCGTGATAGTATCACAGCAAGGCACTTGCACGAGCGAGAATTTGAGTTTATACCACGCTTTAAGTTATTTATAAACACTAACTTTTTACCGCTTATTACAGACGATACCCTGTTTACAAGTGGGCGTATCAATGTTATCACTTTTGACCGACATTTTGAGCCTCACGAACAGGATAAAAACCTTAAAAACAAGTTGATAAAAGCGGAAAATTTGAGCGGTATTCTTAATTGGTGTATTGAGGGGTTGAAACTCTACTACAAAGACGGAGCAAAGCCACCGCAGGCAGTTACCACCGCCACCGATGAATACAGGACGAACAGCGACAAAATCGGTAATTTTATAGCGGAATGTTTGGAACAGCAGGCAAACACTAACACAAAAGCCCTTGATGTTTATATCAAATATAAAGAATGGTGTTCAAATAATGGTTTTGGTGTAGAAAATAAAGGTAATTTCTTTGATGAATTAAGGGGCAAGAACATCTTTGCACCGAGCGGAACAATCAACGGTGTTACCGTCCGCAATGTTATAAAAGATTATGTTCTTATTCGGGACGAAATCGAGGAAAGACCGCAATGGAGCGGTAATTCAAGGCGTAATTATTGGGAAAATTATAATGATTAACTGTAAATGTGCAATTTGTGCAAAAAATATGTAAACTACTCTATTATATCAAATAGAGATACTTTACATAAAAAAAGCACATTTTGCACAGATACAAAAACAGGAGTGATTTTTTGACAAAATACATTGATGAAATGTTAGAAAAGTTATATGCAAAACTGCACAATTTAGAAAAGGACTGCAGGCGTATAAAGAAACTAATAAAAGAACTTGAAAAAATAAAAGGGGGTGAATATTTTGACGGACTATAACGCTATGCTTATTGACTTACTCAATGAGAAAATAAAAGACTTAATCAATGATAAAGTCGCAATGCGTAAAGAGATTAAAAAGTTAAAGGCTGAAATCCGAGAACTTAAAAAGGGAGTGAACGCAGTTGAAGAATAAAGTTGCTTTTGTGTTGCTTTTGTCTATGTGTTTGATGTTATTTGCAGGGTGCAACAATGAGCCGAAAATGCTATATCAGAGCAATAGCGTTGAAATCGTCCGAGAGGGCAATAAAACGGCTGTATATGACCTTTTAGCAGATAAGGAATACAACTACATAACAAAGCGTGTAAAGCGTTCAGAGGGTGTTTCAGAGCCTTATACAACGGTTGACACGGACACAATAAAAATAGAGATTATTCCGTCAGGTTTGCGAGTATATGACAAAGCGGAAAACAAAATTTTTACTATTGAAAGGAAGATAAAATAATTATGGCACAGTATAGAAATGTAAAGGAATTTTTGGACAAAATCAATGATAAATACAAGGCACATAGAGCCGAGTATGAAAGACTAACCGAGCAATACACCCGAAACGCTGAACAATGGAAAAAAGAAGTTGCAAGGGGTTGGAGCAATTACAAACTACAACAGGAAGCAAAGGAAAGACACGATAAAGAGCAAAGAGAAATCAAAAAAGCCCTTGATGAATTGAGAACTACCGCAAACACGGACTTTGAAAATATCCTTGCTGAAGCTGATGATGTATTCGGCAGATATAACAGAGCCACAGGGGACAAATTAGACCTTGCAACAGTTGAACTGTTAAAGAGCGGTATTCTCTCTGATAACGAAATAAAGGCACTTGCAAAGGACTTTGAGGGCAATGTTGCAATGCTCCGTATTATTGGCAAATATGCAGAGGAAAGAGGCGGTAAAGATAATATGGAAATGACAGTATTAGCAAGTAATTTGAAATCTGCTGAAATTCCATACCGTGAGCCGTTGGAAAGACTTGTATTTTGGGGTAATAGCGGAATAGCGGAAAGGGACTCACGAGCAACGGCAGGCAATAGCCAATTTGAAACTATGTATAATGAGTTGGTAGAACAGAGCGAGGGCGTTTATATTACGGTGAGTGAATAATGAAACGAACTCCGAGCGAACTCCGAGAAAATACCACTTTAACAGGTGAGGAACAGGCGAAAAATGACAATTTAACTGTCGAGGAAGTGTCGATAAATTTCAATCTTGATGACCTTGATTTTTCTTTTGATGACTTTGAAATTGACCTTGATATTGACCTCTCTTTTGATGATTTTGACTTTGATTTTCTCAACGAACAAAAGACGAACAGAAGAACGAACAGAGAGCGAACAAAGAGAAAATGCAAAAATTAACTGTGAGCGAACTGTGAGAACAAAGCACGAGCGAAGCCCGAGAAAAACAAAATTGAACTCGAGAGGAAGTCGAGAACGAAGCCAAGACGAAGCCAAGAGGAAGCCGTGAAAAATTCACTTGAAGCGGTGCGGAAGCGGTGAGTATTTGGAGTTTTTGGAGTCCTTAAAAAAGAAAATGAAGCGAGAGCGAAGCAAGAAGAAATCTGAATACTTTCCCACTATAAAAAAGAGATTTTCCCCACTATAAAAAAGAATACTGGGCAGATATAAAAAAAGGACTAACAACCTGATAAAACCTGACATTTTTTCATATATAGTGGGGAAACAACCTCATAAAACTTGAAATTCAAAAAATATAGATGTTGAAAAAAGTTGAAACTTAAAACATATTTGTTGACATTTCCAACAAATAAGAAAAAAGCGGTTGAGGATTTTAGACCTTAACCGCTGATTTTTTATGTTTTTTGACCGTTCGGACATCAAATGGACATCAAAAAAGGCTTGTAACAAGGGAAAAACCTTGTAAACAAGCCATTTTTTCGATAAAATAATTATCTCTTTGAGAACTGAGGAGCGCGACGTGCAGCCTTTAAGCCGTACTTCTTTCTTTCCTTCATTCTGGGGTCTCTTGTCAGGAAGCCTGCAGCCTTAAGCTGGGGGCGAAGCTCGTTGCTGTACTGAAGCAGAGCTCTTGAAATGCCGTGTCTGATAGCGCCTGCCTGACCGGTAACGCCGCCGCCTGCTACTGTGCATACAACGTCAAAATTCTCGCCTACGCCGCAGAGGTTGAGGGGCTGACGAACGATGAGCTTAAGGGTTTCAAGACCGAAGTAATCGTCAATATCTCTGCCGTTGACGGTTACCTTGCCGGTGCCCTGATAAAGGCGGACTCTGGCAACAGAATGCTTTCTGCGTCCTGTTCCATAGAAATATGCTGATTTAGATTCGTACATTATTCCGTCCTCCTTCATTAAAGCTCAATGGTTTCAGGCTGCTGAGCAGTGTGAGGATGCTCTGAACCCTTGTAAACGCGAAGTCTCTTAGCCGAATTTGCGCCGATGGTGTTGTGGGGAAGCATACCCTCAACAGCTATCTTCATAGCTCTTTCAGGCTCCTTGGCCATCATATCGGAATACTTGTATTCCTTTAAGTGACCGATCCAGCCGGTGTGCCATCTTAATACCTTGTTGTTCAGCTTATTGCCGGTGAGAACCGCTTTTTCGCAGTTGATGATGATAACATGATCGCCGCAGTCAACGTGAGGGGTGTAGGTGGGCTTGTTCTTGCCGTTAAGGATGGATGCAGCTGCTGCCGCAACTCTTCCAAGGGGCTTGCCGGAAGCGTCTATAACATACCACTTGCGCTCAACGTTTTGCGGGTTTGCCATAAATGTTGACATTGTCTTTCCTCCTGTATAATAGAATTATTCGCAACGTCCGCTATTATATTACAGCTCATTTGAATTGTCAAGCCCTTTTTAAAACTTTTTTTAAATATATCCCGATTTCTTTTGAATTCTTTTGATTTCTCTTTATTTTTCTTCATTTCTTGATTTCCGTTTCATTTTTGCGGGATGTGTCCGCCCACCCCTAAAATCGCCTGAATTATCACATAAAATGCCCTCTTAGCACTGCTTTTGCCTTGTCCGGGATGCCATCCTTACGTTCGGGGACATCTCACTTACCTGTTGAAAAATTCTCTCGATATGAGTTATTGCAATCCCACTAATCCTATGATACTATTTAAGTGAGCTCAAGAGACCTTCGCGAAGAATCACAAAAATCACGAAAGGAAGATAGAATATGAAACTGTCATTAGGAGATAATATAAGAAGACTGCGCCGCGCGCGCGACTTGACCCAGGAGCAGTTAGCCGACCGCTTGGGCGTGACCTACCAGTCAGTCTCAAGATGGGAGAATAGCACCGCTTACCCGGATATCGAGCTTCTGCCCGCGATTGGCGACATCTTTTCGGTGTCGGTGGATGAGCTTCTGGGCGTTCCAGAAACAGAAAAGGAGAAGCAGGCACAGGCTTTGTGCGACGAATTCTGTAGGGTGATGAACACATCCGTCCCGGAGGAGGGCAAGAAGGAGTGGCTTAAGAGCCTTGCGGATATAGTAAGAAAGCTGCGCGTGGATTACGCCGGCTGCGATGCGGTCTGGAAATTCTGGCTGAACAGCTACGACTGGCTTCTGCACGAGGAACCGATTCTTACCGAGGTCAGGCTTTTTGCCGAGGCAAGGCTTGATAAGTGTCCCGGCAGCGCGGATGTCCTCGAGAATATGACTATACTCGAGGACGACGAGCATCTCGACGCGTTCCTTGAGCGCTACGCCACCGAATACGATATCAGCCGGAACGCGCTTTTGCTGAATAGGTATATCTTAAGGGGTGAGGAAGAAAAAGCATCACCGCTCAAACAGCAGAGGCTTTTTGATAGTATCGACAACGCGGTGAGCAGTACAAGGATGAATTTATATCCGGCTCATCACGGAGATATCGGGCAGGCATATGACATAAACACCGCTCAGCTCGGCATCCTCCACGCCTTTGCGGAGGAAACCCCGACCCCGGAGCGCCCGATTACCTGCGGGGCGGAGAATATCGATTTCTGGGCTGAGGCAAGGATAGAGTTAGGCGTCTGTCGTGCACGCTGCCTTTCCGGCATGGGAAAGACGGAGGAGGCGTTTACGGTCCTGGAGGACACGGTGTCGCTGTTGGAGCGGGTGATGGAAATCACCGACAAAATCGACCTGCCCACCTCACGATTCACTCCCGATATCAAGTGGACTGCCGAGGACTGCTGGTTCAATCCCAACAACCGCCCCGGCAAGCTCGAAAGAAACATCTTTATCAACAGCTCGAATAACTGCTGCTACTGCGTGTATCCCTCAAACGTCTTCCATCAGCTTGTCGTCAAGGAGGGTCGGGCACCGGGATATCCCGACGCGGAAAATAGCTGGTTCGACGGAATCAGAAACGACCCGAGGTATCAGGGATATATCGAAAGGGTGCAAAGCCTTGTTCTGACCAAGGATGAGGACGAAGCTGAGTAGCCGCCCATACATTATTTATAATATAGGCGATATGATAATACTGGTAAACACCGGGCTCCGCTAATTCAATATTAAGCTTCAGCTTTAATTTTACGGTCCGGCATCCTCATGCCAGCTAAGCGGTGTTGCTTCCTGTGAATAATTACCCTTAACTGAGCTTTTCGTTGATGTATTCTGATAACTTTTTGACGAAACCTCGCGCGTTGTGTTTTGCCACTTGAATGAATCATTAATCAGGTATATAATCTAATAGGTTTGTATCCTAATTAACATTCAAGCTATAGGGATATGTACCAAAAATTATAATTGGAGGAAAACAAAAAATGAAAAGACTTTTGACAATTGCTCTTGCGGCAGTAATGTTCGTGTCTTGCCTGACTGTGTCTGCTTTTGCAGCTGCCGGCGACACCAATATGCTTCTTGAAATCGGCGATGTTTTCGGAACTCTTGTTCAGTCCGAAACAATTGACGTTTCAAAGGGCGGAGAGTTCACCCTTACCGTTTCCATGGATGCGGCTCTTTCTACCAGCGCTGACGCTTCGTTCATCGGCGTTAAGACTACTGCCGGCAACGTTTCACAGAATACCGCTCTTCCCGACGGTACTGTTGTAACCGTTACCTCGCTTGAGCTTGATGGCACTAAGGTCGAGCTTGATGCCGAGAAGTCATCCAACACCGTTAAGAACGGCAATCTGGACGGCAACAACGGTGTGGTTCTTCTGTTCAAGATGGGCGGTTTGAACGCTTTGACCGGTGATGTACCCGCTGAATTCAAGGAAGTTAAGGTAACTTTCACCGTCAACAATCCTGAAGCCGCACCTGCTGAGGATACCACCACTGCTCCCGCTGAGGATACCACTGCACCCGCCGAGGACAACACTCCCGCCCCTGCTGAGGATACTACCCCCGCACCCGCTGAGGATACTCCCGCACCTGCGGCAGACACCTCTGCTCCTGCAAACACCGGCATAGTTCTGGCAGTTCTTCCTATGGCAATGGCTGCTGCTGCTCTTGTTTTCGCGAAGAGAAAATAATTATATCTTCTAAAAGAAAATAATAGCTTGCGATAAGTCAAGATACAAGAGACGTCCTTTGCGGCGTCTCTTTTATATTTCATGTATTAAAACATCAAATTAAATATTGATATACATCAATATGAAATCGGTAAATGCTATTTACAAAGTTATATAGGCGTGTTATAATAAAAACGGTTTTAATACCAAATATTTATTGGAGGAAAAGAAAATGAAGAAAGTTTTATCAGTTTTACTGGCACTTGCAATGGTATGCGCTCTTTCTGTCGGAGTATATGCTGACGGCACTGCAACCGCAACCGGTTCCTTTGTCTGCACATTCACCGATAACGACTATGATACCAACGTTGCTACCATGACCGGCGTTGCCGCTGATGGCACCTGGGGCGGATGCTTCCCCATCATCACCGAAATCATTGAAAAGGTTGCTCCTCTTTCTCAGGTTACTTCTATCGAAGTTACCGTTAAGGCAAGCAATACCGACGCTTGCTCCAAGGGCGTAACCCCCAAGGTTGAGCTTCACTGGAACACCAGAGACGGCGAGAATGCTATGACCGCTGACTTTGTTGACGGCGTTGCAGTAGTTTCGGGTGATCTTCCTGCCGGCACTACCGCTGTTGTACTTAATCCTTATGCCTTTGCTTCCGAAGCAGGCGAAATCACCTTTGAGGTTTCTGTTGCCGTAACCTATACCGGTGAAGGTAACGCTCCCGCAGAGGATACTTCCGCTCCTGCTGAAGATACCGCAGCTCCCGCTGAGGATGCCACAGCTCCTGCCGAGGATACTACCGCTCCTGCTGAGACTACCACCCCTGCCGACACCGGCATAGTTCTGGCAGTTCTTCCCATGGCAATGGCCGCCGCCGCTCTTGTTTTCGCGAAGAGAAAATAATAGCTTGCGATAAGTCAAGATAAAAAGAGACGTCCTTTGCAGCGTCTCTTTTTATGTTTACATATTAAAACATCAACCCAAATGTTTGCTTAGGTCAACAAGAAATCGCTAAACACTATTTACAAAAGTGAATGGGCGTGCTATAATAATTATGGTTATTTAACCGAATATTTATTTGGAGGAAAAGAAAATGAAAAAAGTTTTAGCTGCACTTTTGGCTCTCACTATGCTCTTCGCACTCGCAGTACCCGCTTTCGCCGAAGAAATCGTCGTATTCGAGAATGCTGAAGGTCAGGCATTTGCTGATTGTGCCAACTCTTGGGACTTCTTCGGTACCGATGGTTACTGGGGACGTGAAGCTGCTCAGTGCCTTTCCGTAACATGGGCTGATATCAAGCCTATAATGGAAGAGGGCGGCGCAACCTTCACCTATGTTTACTCCGGCGACGGAGCAGGCACTCCTTCCCTTAACCTTTCCTTTACTGATGGCAACGGCAACGGCGTAGCTGCTCCGTTCACCACTACCGACCTTGGCGACGGCAAGTATGAAGCTACCATCGCTCTCGACGATATGGTCAAGGCTTGGACCGATGCTGGTCTTACTCTTGATACTGCCGAGGCTTTCCTGGTTCAGGTTTGGACCGGCAACTTCAAGCTGTACTCTGCTAAGTTCGTAACCGGCGCTGATGCAGCAGCACCTGCTGAGGATACTTCTGCTCCCGCTGAAGATACCACCGCTCCTGCTGAGGATACCACTGCCCCCGCTGAGGATACTACTGCTCCTGTTGAGACTACCACCCCTGCCGACACCGGCATAGTTCTGGCAGTTCTCCCCATGGCAGTTGCAGCAGCTGCTGTTGTTATTTCTAAGAGAAAATAATCAGTAGCTATACTATTTAAAGTAAAGAGTGAAAAGAGACGTCCTTGGCGGCGTCTCTTTTTGCATCGTCAATATGTACAAGAAATCCGCACAATATGATAGCATGATGTATAAAAGTACGGCTCGGCAGAACAAATATCCCTAAAAAGTATTTAC